>Ga0209211_10001406_pt1 | contig 45741 bp, 59 predicted proteins | sample RifGroA2_FD_183992 | JGI IMG/M metagenome (GOLD analysis project Ga0209211, IMG submission 183992) | Groundwater microbial communities from Rifle, Colorado, USA - Groundwater A2 (SPAdes) (version 2) | ecosystem: Environmental > Aquatic > Deep subsurface > Groundwater | place: Rifle, Colorado...
GAGATTTCAAGTCGACGTATTCGTCGGCGGCGTGGACGTTGTCGCCGTCGGGACCGAAGCCGCAGATGGCGGGAATGCCGCGGGTGATCAGCATCCAGGCGTCGTTCCAGGGGCCGGCGCCGAGAATCTTGGGCTTGCGGCCGAGAACTTCGATACAATTTTTGACGGTTAAATCAACTATTTCTTCATGCTTGGCAATTTCTACAGAGGGGACGTAGGTTAAATCAGTAATTTCATAGACAATTTCAGGACACGTTTGTTTTAGGCAATCTTCAATCCACATCCTCACCTGTTTGTCGGAATTACCGGGCATGAGGCGGACGTCGCCTTCGGCGCTGCAGCGGTCGGGAACCATATTGATGGTTTTGCCGCCCTCGATTTTAGTCGGGAAAGTAAACACCGGAATCCGGCCGAGAAAGGCCCGGGCCGGCTTGTATGGCAGTTCGATTTTCTGGAGAGCGCAGGCAACTTTGGCCATGTCCAAAATGGCGTTGCGGCCTTTGACTTTTTTCTCCCAAACGCTGGTGCCGGTGTGGACGGCTTCGCCGACGGTGGTCAGCCGGAAACGGTAGCCGCCGCGGTGGCCGATGGCGATTTTTCCGGTGCCGGGTTCGCCGATGAGGGCGGCCTTGGCAATGATGCCTTTTTGGAGTAAAAATTTGGTGCCATAAGGGCTGGCGGCGCCGGATTCTTCGTCAACCACAAATTCCAAAGTCAGCCGGCCGTCAAGTTTGACTTTTTCCCCAAGCAGGGCCTGAACGGCGAAAAGATAGGCGGAAAGACTGGCTTTCATGTCCAGGGCGCCCAGCCCGAAAAGCTTGCCGTCTTTAATTTCGGCGGCAAACGGATCCATGGTCCAGCCGGCGGCCGGCTCGACGGTATCCATATGGCCGTTTAAAATCAGGGATTTGCGGAAACGGTCGGGACCGAGATGGCAAACCACATTTTGCCGCTCCCTGGATACCCCGAGGCGGCGGGGTGATAATTTTAGATCTTTGAGAAAACTGACTATAAGACGGGCAACTTTGGCTTCAAGCGGCTGGTCCCGGGGCGACTGATCGGTAGCGAAGGGATTGGAGGACCGGGCCTTGACTAAAGATTTAAGGAAGGCGGTTTGGGCGGTGAAATTGTTATCAATCCGCTTCTTTAACCGACGAAACAGGCCGGCAGAACTTAGGAGGGAGCGAGTCGACATTGGAAATCATTGTAACATAGGCGAAGAAGAGGCGAAGAGGAAGATTGCGGCGCCCCAGAGGGTATGGGAAATGATCGGGGCGAGAAGATTTTTGGAATAACCCATCAGAATCGCGTTGCCGAAACCGAGAACCATGAGGCTAAAAAGCTGGAAGCCAATCACAGATCCGGTGAACTTGTGCCAAAAAATCAGGACCGGCAAATGGACCAAGGCAAACAGGGCCGCGGTTAGTGAGCGGGCCAGCCATTTGTTTGACATGATTTGGGAGAGGCCCTTGAGAATATATCCGGTGAAAGTCCATTCCTCCCAGACGGCGGTGACTAGGCCAAGGCCCAAAAATAATTCCCATGACTGGCCGGCGGGGGCGGACTCCAGGATGAGGCCGCCGGCAGAGATCAGGCCGGCGGCGGCGTAAAAAACCATATAGGCGATCCCCAGCAGTAAACCGAAAAAGGCGGCCCGAACCCAATCCCCGGCTCCCCAAATCTCCCAAAAGAATTTCTGCCAGCTTTTAGGGCGCTCAACCAGGATGACGGCGCCGACGAACACCAGCGGCTTGAAAATAATTTCTTCTATCGGTTCCGGGAGACGGAAAATCAAACGATACAGCCCCCAGACGACGAAAATATAGACGAAAGATTGGATTAGACGGTGGAGGCGGTCGATAGGGTTGGAGAAAAGCATATGTATAAATGTAACACAAGTAACACCCCGGTACAACTCTTACTTGCTCCCGTGGCTTACACCCACGCGTCGCAAGAGCGAGTGTACGGGGCAGGCAGGTAACACAAGTAACACAGGGTTATAGGAAAGATTGAATGCGCCCAACTTCGTCTTGGGGAGACAGGAGGCCGGAATCCAGCTCCAGTTGGAAATATCCGGGGTTAAAAAAGTCGTGGTTTCCGTAGAGGCGCCGCCACTTTTCGTTATCAAGTTTTTCCCTAAGAATCAGGAGTTTTTTGGCTTGGGCCGGAGAATGGCCGCGACTGGCGGCGTACCGGCGGATCCGCTCTTCTTCCGGGCAGGTGATAAGAACGCGGAGAGTGTGTTTGATATCGCGGCTTAAAAAGCCGGCCAGCTTGGAAGTGACAATGATATTTTTATCGTCTCTTAATACATCTAAAGTTTTCCGATCAACTTCCGTGTCAATTTGATCGTCGCGATTTTCGACCGCTTTGTTAATATCCACCTCGAGATTAAACCCCATCTGGGCAGTAACATCGCGGAAGATTTGGCTGGCGTCGCGGAGCGGCCAGCCGAGAGATTGGGATAATTGCTTGGCAAGCGTTGAAGTTCCGGATCCGATCCGGCCGGAAACGGCGATATTCTTAAACCCCATAGTGAATTTTAACACAATTACCTAATCCGGCAGGAGAGGGTGGCGGCCATGGCGGCGGCTAATTGATTGAGGCGGGCGCGGGCTTCGGGGAGAGTCAGAAAATAGCGGTGATGTGGGAAATAATGAAAGGTAAGATTGCGGCTCTGCTTCCAGGCGAGCCAGAGGGTGTCGGCCAAATGGGGGTCGGGGCAGGAGGCCACGATTTGGTCATAGACGTAACCGTCGCGCTTGAACCGGGCGGGTAAACTTGGGTTTAAGGCCTTGCCGATGCGGAAGTGGTCGCTTTGGTATTGATACTCGGTAATAAAACCGCCGGCAAAAAACCATTTCTTTAGAAAGCCCTCGTAGGCCTTGGCCATGGGGAAAACAACGAAGGAATAATCGTGGAATGGTTGTGAGTTGTGGGTTGTGAGTTGTGGGTTAGGGAATGAGAGTGGGGATGAGAAAATTTTGAGCAAGGCGTAGGATTGATTGACCAGGTCGGCCATGCCGTCGTCGAGAAACTGGTACCAGGGCTGGGATTTAAACTGCATATTCTTATAATGTTTATACCATTTATAATGTTTAATATGACTTCGAAACAAGGGAAGAGGGAAAAGGGAAGAAGGAAGAGGGATAAGGCGAAACGGCTGTCGCGGTGGCAGAGATTTAAGAAGTTCGCGTTTACGTTTGAGCTGACGCCGGAAAACATCAGTAAAGCGTTAACAGTTAACAGTAAACGGCGAGCTGCTAATCGTAAACGGCTAACTTATAGGCGAAAATCGGTCGGTTCACTGTTCACTATTCACTATTCACGACGACTGCGTTGGTTTATTGCGTTACTTGTGTTACCTGTGTTACTTGTGTTACCTGTGTTACTTCTGTTGAAAGATATCCCTTCACCGACCAAGCTGGCGACGGGAGATTTTCCGGTATCGTCCCAGATTTTTGACCGCGACGGAGAGTTATTGTATGAAATTTACAGCGACCAAAACCGGACGCCGATAAAACTGACTGATTTGCCGCCTTCGGTGAAACAGGCGACTATAGCCATCGAGGATAAAAATTTTTACCGGCATTTCGGGATTGATATTTTTGGAGTCGTCCGGGCGGCGGTCAAGACTTTGAGCGGGCAGCGGCTGGAAGGCGGGTCAACGATTACCCAGCAGTTGGTGAAAATGACGCTTCTTTCGCCGGAGAGAAGCTGGTCCAGAAAAGTCAGGGAAGCGGCTTTGGCTCTAGCGACGGAAGTTTTATATTCCAAGGACCAAATTTTGGAAATGTATCTCAATCACGCGCCGTACGGGGGAACGGCGTACGGAATCGAGCAGGCATCTTTAAGATATTTTGGCAAGCATGCTAAAGATTTATCCCTGGCGGAAGCGGCGCTGTTGGCAGGACTGCCCCAGGCGCCGACGGCGTATTCGCCATTTGGGTCGCGGCCGGAAAACGCCAAACAACGGCAGAAAGAGGTGTTGCGGCGGATGAGGGAAGACAGATATATCGGCGCCGGGGAAGAATTGGCGGCGGGAGAGACGATATTGGCATATTCGACGGAGAATATTCCGATCCGGGCGCCGCATTTTACGCTGTGGATAAAAGATTTATTGATTGAAAAATTCGGCCAAAAACAGGTGGAGGGCGGCGGATTGCGGGTAACAACGACTTTGGATATTTCGATCCAGGAAACCGCTCAAGCCAGCGTGTCGGCCGAAGTCAAAAAATTGAGCCGGCTGTGGGTGGGAAACGGGGCGGCGCTGGTCACCAATCCGGGGACCGGGGAAATTCTGGCGATGGTAGGGTCAAAAGATTATTTTGATATGGAAAACGACGGCAATGTCAATGTCACCATCCGGCCGCGGCAGCCGGGGTCGTCAATAAAACCGTTGATGTATGCTTCGGGATTGGCGACCGGCAAACTGACAGCGGCGACAATGTGGTTGGATATCCCAACCTGTTTTGCGGTGCCGGGACAGCCGCAATACTGCCCCAAGAACTATGACGGGGCGTTTCATGGACCGGTCCAGGTGAGATTCGCGCTGGGAAGTTCGTATAACCTGCCGGCGGTGAAGTCGCTGGCGTATATTGGGGTTGAGGACATGATTGCGACGGCGTCGGCGATGGGAATTTCGACTTTCACCGATCCGTCCCGCTACGGACTGTCTTTGACGTTGGGCGGGGGCGAAGTGACGATGACGGATATGGCCGCGGCGTTTGGGACCCTGGCCAACAACGGAGTAAAAGTCCCGTTGGATCCGTTTTTAAAAATAGAAAACTATAAAGGCGAGGTGTTGTATCAACGGACAACCGAAGACAGGCAAACTGACCTTAAATTAATTCAGAACACTCAGAAAACTCGGAGTACCGGAGTGTCAGAAAAACCAGAAAATCAGAAAGCCGGAGATTCCGGCTCTCTGGATTTCCGACAGTCTGATTCTTCTGGCCTTCCGAGTATTCCGAGTGTTCCGAAAGAAGCAATCCCTGCGGAGGCGGCTTACCTTGTGTCTCACATTTTGTTGGATAACAACGCCCGGTCCGCCGCTTTCGGACCGAGTTCGCAATTGGTGATTCCCGGGCAGGTGGTGGCGGTGAAAACCGGGACTACCAATGATTTGCGGGACAATTGGACTTTGGGGTATACTCCGGAACTTTTGACCGCGGTGTGGGTGGGGAATAATGATAATAAGCCGATGAACCAATCTTTGGTATCGGGGATTACCGGAGCGGCGCCGATTTGGCACGATATTATGACGCAGTTATTGAAAGGCCGGAAGCCGGTGTGGCCGGAGAAGCCGGAAGATATCGTGGGCCGCGATGTCTGCAATTTAACCGGATTGTTGCCGACGCCGGAGAACAGCTGTGATACCAGACACGAATTTTTCTGGGAGAAATTTTTGCCGGAAAATAACCGGCCGGCGCAGCGGGAAATCTGGATTCGCAAAGATACCGGCACGCCGATTGATCCAAATATTCCGCTTGATCAGCAAGGAGAATTAGAATTACAGACGCATACGGTGATTTCCGACCCGCTGGTGCCGGAATTCTGCCTGGACTGCGCTTATCCTATAGACGAACAGGGTCAACTCCAATACCCGGGTTCAACAATCGATACGGCAAGGCAACCCCGAAACAAGCTACCACGTTAAATCGCTCTTCGCCAGCGTGGACGTAGACCACGGGGCGAAGTAAGATTTTACCGTGGCGCTTATCCGGTAATTCAGGAATTAAACCCCGACGGCTCGGTCAAACAAGAACGGATCAATTACCCCGGGTCAGTGATTGACACCACGAAAATTAAAAATAATCTTTAATTTATCGTTCCCTCCAGACCATCTTTGACAACTACAATTCTCTGATTTCCTTTTATTAACATTGGTACTGCTTCATAATAATGTGGAGAAACTCCAGATGGGACATCGACTACTTTTGAAGTTAACAATCCCCAAAGTCCCGGCAAAATCCCTGTGGTTTCATATAATCTTAAGACGAGTTCTCCGTTCGGATCGGCATCCCATTGTTTTACTAGTCTATCAGCCATTTTTCTCACCTCCCCCGGACAGATGGATTTATGGTCTTAATATAGTACCATTGTAGCACCATTTCGGCGGGTGTCAAATTTTGTGTACTGGACGTATACTTTTCGGAATGAAGCAGTTACAAAAATTGCTGTAAATAAGCGACCGGTGTCTGCATCTTCAACGAATAATGTGGTCTTTTAGTGTTGTACCAATTTAGATAGTGTAACAACTTTTCTTCAAAAGCCAATAGGTCATAGTAAAGTTCATCACTGCGGCTTAAGAATTCATCCTGAATAGTCCGGTTAAATCTCTCCACTACTCCGTTGATCCTGGGACTTCGGGGATAAATAAAATGGTGGATGATATTTTGCTGTTGAAGATATTTATCAAAGTCTTTTAAGAACTCCGATCCGTTATCAGTCTGGACAGCTCTGACCGGATACTGATACTGGCTCATAAATTCAAGTAACACTTCTTTAGCTTGTTTGGAGGATAAACTTTTCACCAGCGTACACCAGGCAAACTTCGTGACCACATCAATGACGGTCATGAAATAGTATTTGCGCCCCATCACGTACAGAACTATAGAGTCCATCTCAATATATCCCGGAGTTGTCTCCCGTGGTGACCTTTTGAGCCTGGGAGATAACAGTTTTCTCTTTCTTTTGGTTTTAAATGGAACATCAAAGTAGTAATGATTTCTGACAATGATCTTGTTGATTTTAGAAGTTCCGTAAGAAGAAAGGCCTACGCTTTTGGCAAACTCGTCCAGGAGTACCTTCAGCTTGTATTTACTGACATTCCCGTATTGTTCTCTGACGGTTTTGATGAACTCCGATAATTGCGGATCAACCATCATGAAACGAGTGTGTTTGGGCCTAGTGCTTTTAGGGACTAAAGACACGAGTTTCTTCCGGGAAGATTCAAACTGTTTCTTCCAGTCATAAAGGGTGCTTCTGGGAACATTGAAACCCGAAGAAGCAGCCCTCCAGCCGAATTGGTATAAATGATTCAATACCCGAAGTCTGAATTTAGCGGCATCTGATTTTTCGTAGACTAAACAGTTAGTTAGCGTTCTCATCAGGATATGATAATCCTGCTTCTTGAACTTGGGACAGATGTATCTTAAGCGGTTAAAATCTGACGGCATAAATATTAACCGTCATTCCGAAATGTATCGCGTCCTAGACAATTTGGTATACTCCGAATAGAATATGTCGAGAGGAAATTCAAAAAAAACTATTACTGCGCTGGAAAAGGGCTATCATGCCTTGATATGGAAAGAGGGCGGATGGTACGTGGCTCGGGGGGTGGAAGTTGAGGTTGCCAGCCAGGGTAAAACCAAACGAGAAGCGGTTGATAATTTAAAAGAAGCGTTGGATTTAATGTTGGAAGATGAGGGTAGTCAGCGGATAAAAATTCCGGCCATCCGGCAGCTGGAGCTGATGCAATTTGATCTTCCGGCCGCTTCTTATGCCTAAATTGTATTCAGCAAAGGTCGTAATTAAGGCGTTTAAAAGAGCCGATTTTGCGATCGTTTCCCAAAAAGGCAGCCATATTAAACTGCGGGGAGTCCGCGAGGGCAAACTGCAAACCGTAATCGTGCCGAATCATAAAGAAATTGCCCGCGGGACAATGGACAGCATTTTAAAACAAGCAGCGATGACGAAATTGGAGTTTGAAGAATATCTTTAGAAATGGCACAGTTTCGGCGGGTGTCAAATTTTTTTCCGCGTGGCTTCTATTTTAATGGTTTCTCCCCGCTCCACCGCCTGGCGTTTAACTTAGGTTAATAAGGGCTTGGGTAAATCAACCGTAGTCCTGACGGTTTGAGTCAACATAAATGAAGACTAACATGAAACAATATTTATGTCAACACCGGGTGGCTTGCCCCAAAACAACCACTTGACATTCATTACAAAAGTATTATATTTGTATGGAGTATGAGAAAGATACTGCAAGTTCCGGTGTCAAACGACCTGAGAGTGGAAGCTTTGGCGGCTTCCAGAGAAATGGGGTTTTCTTCGCTCCAAGAAGCAGTCAGGGTCTTATTGTCCAAGTTGGCCAACCGGCAATTGACGATCCAGGTGGAAGAAACCATAATCCCCTTGTCAACCAGGTCGGAAAAACGCTATGCCGGTATGGATAAAGATTTTCAATCAAATAAAAATATATATAAAGCCGGAAATGCAGATGATCTGATGAGACAGCTTCATGCAAATTAAATACCACCGCCGGTTCTTAAAAAATTATCGGAAAAGAATCGCACCGGACAAAAATTTAGCCAATCGCTTCAAACACCGGCTGGAACTGCGGCTGAAAGATCCCGCCAGCGCGATTATTAAAGACCACCGGCTTATAGGAAAGCTAAAACAATACCGCTCTTTTTCGGTAACCGGCGATATCAGAGCCGTATATCAGATCGAAGGCGGCACCTTGAAACTTTACGATATCGGCAGCCACAATCAGGTGTATTAACCCGGATCAACTACCCCGGGTCGGTGATTGATACGGCGGGTGTCAAATTCAGTTCACTATTTTGGTCCGACCTGCCCGCTAGCCTAGCGGCAGCTTAGGCAGGCTGGTCGGACATTTTTAGTGAAGTGCGAACAATTGGTAAACTTAGCAGATGAGCTGGCGGAAGGCGATAGGGATAGTTTTAGTTTTTTGGGGAATAGGGCTGGTGGTTTGGGCGGCGGTGAAATGGGGAAGTTGGTCGGAGCCGCTAATGTCGCCGCTATCGGAAATCAGAGGTCAAAGATCAGGGGTCAGTAATTGGAAATCACAAATTGGCGGAGAAAGAAAAATCGTGACGGGGTTTTTGCCGTACTGGAATTTTAAATATGAGCCGGCGATTCAATACGGAAAACTGACGCATTTGGCGTTTTTCGGATTAAATGTCAATGGCGACGGGACAATTCAAAAAAGAGAAAAGCAAGGAAATTTGGAGCCGGGATGGACGGCGTACCAATCGGCGAAAATGGGGGAAATTGTCAGGAAAACTCACGACAACGGGGCGAAAGTAATACTGGTACTGCGGGCATTTGACAACCAAACTATTGAGTCGGTTTTATCGAGTCCGGCCAGACGGGAAAAATTAATTGGAGAAACTTTAGAAGCGGTAAAGACAAAAAATTTAGACGGGGTTAATATTGATTTTGAATACGTCGGAACTGCGACGTCGGAAATGAGAAATGAGTTTGTTGAGTTTGTTCGGTCATTGCGAGCGAGGCCGTCTGACTCGTTTCATTTGTCAATTGATACTTACGCCGACGCGGCAGATAATGACCGGATTTGGGATATTACGGCCTTGGGAGAAATTGCCGACTATATAGTGATAATGGGTTATGATTTTACCCGGCCAAATTCTGATTACTCCGGACCGGTGGCGCCGCTTCATTATATTAAAGAGGCGGTAGCGGCATATTCAAAAATCGTTCCGCTGGAAAAATTAGTTTTGGGCGTCCCCTACTACGGTTATGAGTGGCCGACTCTGTCGAAGGAACCAATATCCAAAACCACCGATGCCGGATACCTGGCGACTTATAGGCGAATTCAAGAATTAATTTTAGGAGTGGGTTCGCAGTTGGGGTGGGACAGCGAAAGTTTTACGCCGTATTTAATCTCGACGGAATCGGGAAAAACAACTCAGGTGTTTTATGACGACGCCAGGTCGTTGGGGCTGAAATACGATTTAGTGAATGAAAGCGGGATGGCCGGAGTAGCAATTTGGGCGCTGGGGTATGAAGGGGAACACCCGGAGTTGTGGGAACTGCTGGGGCAAAAATTTAGCGATTGAGAAACTAACAAACGAACAAAAAATCAAACTAACAAAAAAAACCTAAAACAATAAACTAAAAAAGCACATGGTTTGATAGTTTTTTAGTTTATTTGTTTATTTGTTAGTTTGTAAGTTTGTCAGTTTGTTAGTTTTGGGCTCCACCTGTGATTTTCTCTGATTGTTAGTTCCGAGTTTCTCCCTTATAATCCGGCTCATGGACAGGAGGAGAAGACCCGCCTGGCGGCGAGGCAAGCGTAGTTTAATAGGTGAAAGTCTGCGGCTTTTGGGACGGCCGGCCTATTTCCTGATTGTTAACTTGGTTCCTTTTATATTCTTTGGGATTTTGCTGTTTCTAAACGGGGTTAAGACTATCTTGGTTTGGCTGTCACGAAAATCACGAAACTTCACGAAAATCACTAAGAAGATACGCTTTCCCGTAATAAAGTGGCCAAAGTTTAGACTGCCCAAGATCCCAATTCCGAAAATCAGGGTCGAGGCAAAGGCGGCGGCGGCCGGAGTGGCGATTCTGGTCGGGTTGTTTGGAATTATTTATCTGGGAGTTTATTTGTTTAGCGACCTGCCGACGCCGCAAGAATTAACGGTCAGGCAGCCGAAACTGACGACTCATATTTTGGACAGAAACGGAAGGGAGTTATATAAAATATACAAAGAGGAAAACCGGTCGCTGGTAACGATCCGGCAATTGCCGGAATATGTAATTGACGCCACGGTGGCGATTGAAGATAAAGATTTTTGGAACCACGCCGGGTTTTCTTTAACAGGGATAGCTAGATCTATTTATCATAACTATTTGAGTCCAAGCGACAAGCGACAAGCAACAAGCAACAAGCTGGAAGATAAACTGCAGGGAGGATCGACGATTACCCAACAGCTGGTAAAAAATACCCTGCTGTCGCCGGAAAAAACCTGGCGGCGAAAATTGCGAGAGTTGATTTTGTCGATATGGACCGAGAGAACTTTTTCAAAAGAACAAATATTGGAAATGTACTTGAACGAAGTCAGTTACGGCGGAACGGCTTACGGAATTCAGGAGGCGTCACAGCAATATTTTGGGAAGGACGCGCAAAATTTGACCTTGGCAGAGGCGGCGCTTTTGGCCGGTCTGCCGGCGGCGCCGACGGGGTATTCGCCGCTGGGAGCCAATTCGGAATTGGCGAAAGACAGACAGGCGGATGTACTGCGGCGAATGATGGAGGACGGATATATCGCTTCGAAACAGGCAGAGGCAGCCAAAACCGAAATACTGACTTATGTGGACGGGAGAATAAATATCAAGGCGCCGCATTTTGTGATGTTTGTCCGGGACTTATTGGTAAAAGAGTTCGGCGAGGAATTGGTGAATCACGGCGGGCTGAAAGTGACGACGACTCTGGATCTGGCGATCCAGGAAATGGCCCAAGAAACAGTCACCGGCGAAGTAAATGGCTTAGCCAGACTGCGAGTGGGAAACGGAGCGGCGCTGGTAACCGAACCCGGCTCTGGAGAAATTTTAGCGATGGTGGGGTCAAAAAATTACTTTGATTTCAGCCATGACGGGCAGGTGAATGTAACTTTGCGGCCCAGGCAGCCGGGATCGGCAATCAAGCCGGTAATGTATGCGGCGGCGCTTCAGCGGGGGTTTACGCCGGCGTCGGTAATTCTGGACGCGCCGATAACCTACAGCGTTCCCGGGTCGCCGCCATACAGCCCGGTAAATTACGATGGCAAGTTCCACGGGCCGGTGCCGCTAAGGATAGCTTTGGCGAGTTCTTACAACGTCCCGGCGGTGAAAGTATTGTCAACCATCGGAGTAAATACCATGATAGACCAAGGAGAAAAAATGGGGATCAAGACCTGGGGAGACCGGTCGCGGTTCGGGCTGTCTTTGACTTTGGGAGGTGGGGAAGTGACAATGGCGGACATGGCGGAAGCGTATGGAACGCTAGCAAATTACGGAATTCACGTGCCGCTGTCTCCGATTTTGAGAGTCGAAGACAGCCGGGGAAATATCTTAAAAGAGAAACGGGTAACCTCGGAAAGGGCGGTGTCTGCGGGAATCGCTTATCAGTTGACCAGTATTCTGTCGGATCTTACGGCGCGGGCGCCGGCTTTCGGAACCCGGTCAAGTTTAAATATCCCAGGCCAGCAGGTAGCGGTGAAAACCGGGACCAGCAACAGTTTGCGGGATAACTGGACTTTCGGATACACCACCGATTATCTGGTGGCGGCGTGGGTGGGAAATAATGACAACTCGCCGATGAGCTATATCGCGTCGGGAATTACCGGGGCGTCGCCGATATGGAATAAAATTATGACAAAATTAGTTTCTGCTAGGCCAACGGCTCATGAGTTTCCCAAGTCGAGCGAGATGGTAACGGTAAAAATCTGCTCCTTGACCGGACAATTGGCGTGCGAGGGCTGCCCGTCGCGGGAGGAGATCTTCCTGCCGGGGACCGAGCCGAAGGAGGCCTGCCGGCCGGAGACGATTGAAGAAATTAAGAGGAAACAGGAGGAAAATCAAAACCGGGACCGGATTTTACAGGGAACCTCAACGGCGAGATGAAAAGATTTCTTTTCCGGTTTCTTTAATCTCGGCAGTAACGGATAAAACTCCGGCCTGGTGATATTCTTCGGGAGTCAGGCCAAAAATATCCATGGGGGCGGTTTGAGTTACCTCATTTTTTCTGGCGGTGTACAAGAGGTCAAACCGTTGGTCGTCGGGGAGATTGGCGAAAGAAGATGAAAGAACTAAAAGATCAATGTCGCTGTCCTTACGAATTTTACCACGGGCGGCCGAACCGAAAAGAATCGCCTTTTCGATTTTAATTTTCTTCCCCAAATCCTTTAGATAAATTCTTATGACTGTTTCAATTTGTTTTCGATCCATATAAAAACCTCCTTTGTTTTTTCCAATGTCTGTTTGACAACTTCCGGGGTGGCAAAAAACTTCCGGCTGATATCGGGGTAGCGGACCAGAAAATAGAATTTGCTGATTTTAGCGATTTCGGCGGTGGATTCTTCCGATATTTTCAGACCTGAATCTTTTAGTAGCGGCAACAGGTCGTGAATTTTTCTGGGGCGCTGATTTTTTAATTTGATAACGGCCGCTTTTAAAAGTTTCTCCAGGGCCTGCTGACAACAAAAGGCCGCTAGCCCATAGCGGCGGCTTTCCAAGCTGGAAATGGCGTCATCTAAAGATTCTTTGGCTTTTTGATACCAAAGAGAGAAATCGTCTTCCATTGAAATCAATTCTATCATTTTTAGTTTCTCCCTTTTAGTTTCTCCCTGATTTGCTACAATTGTTTCATGAACGAGATTGAACCGTTGGAGAAAAATCTTACTTCCGCTCCGCCGATCAAATCCGGTTTAAGTCTTCAACAAGCAATCGAATTTGGAGAATATGATCCGAAGTACTTGGATAATTTTGCCGAATGGCATACTTTAAGCGTTCATGTCCAGTGGCAGCTTATCAGAAAAGCTTTGAATAACCGCCACAGTCAGCTGATTATCCAGTACGCCGAACTCAATAATGTTCTCGATCTCCGGTTAAAACCGGACGTTCAACAGGCGATGAAAAACGTGGAAAAACAGCTCAAAGTCTTCGAGAAAAACCGGGAAAGGTTATATGTCGAATACTCCAAAAAGTTATAGCACGACAGCACCCTTTTTATAATTTATCTAATCATTCGAATGATTAGATTAAAGAAATCTATAAGATTTATTTATCGCGCTTTTTATATCTCACAAGAAGGCAAGCGGCTGACGCCGGACTATTTCCGGATTGAATATTTGGCCGGGGAAAAGATGGCGGAGAAGAAGTCGCCGAGGCCGGCGCGAGCGTAGAAAAACAGCGAAACAATAAAAGTAATAATCAGCAGAATCAGCCCGGCCCAACGGGAGCCGCTGACTTCTTGGCGTTTTGTCGTTCTTGATCTGCCCCGAAGACCAAAATTGGCCTTTTGGTTTAAAGCTTCGCCCGGGGCTTTGAGTTTCTGGTTTGTTTTATCCATTGAAATTGATAACGTTTCAAATCGGTATGCGATCGCTTACTCGTATGAAAGGTTAATTATATTTTTGCGCTAAAGTATCTGATACTTTAGCTTCAAATTTTAACAGGACCAATTATTTTATCAACCACTTCTTCAATCGTCATGTCGGAGGTGTCAATTTCGACGGCGGCGGCGGCTTTCTTAAGCGGCCGCAAGGGACGGGTAATATCTTGACTATCTCTGTCGTTTAAGTCTAATTTTATCAAACCGGATTTAGTGGTGGATTTCCGGATAAAACCGCCAAGACGTTATCAATGGCGATTTTGGTCATTTCTGCCCGGGCTTCCTGTGTCGCCGAGCCGACGTGCGGCGTCATGATGATGTTGGGGAGTTTGGTTAATTTCCACCAGACGGGATCATCTTGCAAACCGGTTTCATTTTCATAAACGTCAATGGCGGCGCCCCAAATCCGCCGGGTAGATAAAGCTTGATATAAAGCGACTTCGTCTATCACCGGACCGCGGGCGGTATTGATCAAAATCGCCGTCGGCTTCATCAGCTCCAGCCGATCTTTACCGATCAGGTGGCGGGTTTCGGGAGTCAGGGGAACATGGAGACTGATGACATCTGATTGCTTGAGAAGCTCCGGCAAAGCGATGAATTTATAATTATGGGCGGCGGCATCCGGTTTTTCGGCACGGGCAGTGTACAGAATTTTCATCCCGAACAGGGAATCGGCCCGGCGGGCGACTTCAAAGCCGATGGTGCCCATGCCGACTATGCCAAGAGTCTTGCCGGACAGGTCTTGGCCTAAAAATAGCGACGGATCCCAGGAAACATAATTTCCTTCTCTCATCCACCTGTCCGCCTCGACGATGCGGCGCGACAGGGCTAAAATTAAAGTGATGGTGAGTTCGGCGACCGAATCTCCCAGCCGGCTGGGGGTATTGGTGATAATGACTCCGCGGGATTTGGCGGCCGACAGGTCAATATTGTCAAAACCGACGGCGTAGTTGGCGACGATCTTAAGCTGTGGTCCGGCGGCGGCAAAAACTTCGGCATCAATTTTTTCGGTCAGCAGGGAGATGATCGCGGCGGCGGCTTTGATTTTCGTCAACAAAATATCGCGCGGAATAGCGCCGGGGCCGGGCCAGATTTCCATTTGGTGGACTTTCTTTAATTCTTCGAGAGCGATCCCTGGAATTTGGCGGGTGATGAAAACTTTCATACTTTAATGTTTTTATGATTTAATGTCATCAATCCTTTCTTAGCGCCGATAAATTTAACCACATTGGCGGCTTGGTTTCTGCCCCAATCTATGGCTTCGCTGATGTCTTTACTAAAAATGAGGGCGGCGACGAAGCCGGAGCCGAAAGCGTCGCCGGCGCCGGTACTGTCAACCATTTTGGTTTTTATGCCTTTGTACCAAGTACATTGACCTTGATGACAGACTCTGCCGCCCCTGGCTCCGTCAGTGATAATCAGAATTGTTTCCGCCGGGGCAGGGCAATGCTCGGCTTCCCAAACTTCGTCATCGGTAAAATTGACGCCGAAAAAATCCGAGGCCTCGCGCCGATTAAGCTGAAGCACATCCGGATAGCTTGATAAGGCCCGGCCTTGCCGATGCAAGGCCGGGCCTTTTTTGACACCAGCAATTTCTGCTTTCCCCGGATTCCAAAACACTTTCCTCCCTTTTTCTTTCCCCCACGACAAAATTTTTTCTACCAACTCCATATCCCCGCCGACATTGGTTAAGTGGATCCAGCCGGCCGGTTTCAATATCATTCCCAGTTTATCAAAAGGAATGTCGGAGACGGTCAGTTGGCGGCTGGCGCCGCGAAAAGTAACAATAGAGTTTCCGCCTTTGCCGGATAAAAGTATCACAGATACGGCGGTAGTTTCATTCGACTCTTGGATAACCAGTGACAAATCAACTTTTTCTCGGGCCAAATCCAGAAGAATCATTTCGGCGGCCGGGTCGCGGCCGAGTTCAATGATTGGGGCTACGGATAAACCTTTTCTGGCGTAAGAAACGGCGGCGTTGGTAGCGCCGCCGCCGGAAGCCATGACTAACTCCTGGGCTTCGATCTTGCCTTCGTATTTTTCGCAGAGATAAACCCCGCTGTCGTGGCGATCAATGGTAAACTGATCGCTTTTTAAAAAGATATCCAAAGTGGCGGAGCCGATAGTAACTACGTCAAGCATAAATAATCTCTGCTACTTGTTTGGCGAATTCGATAGGATTATCTCGCTGCCAGATGTTGCGGCCCACGGCCATGCCGGCGGCCCTGGCGGTTTTGACCACTTTCGCCAATTGAAGTACTTGATCGTCGGGAATTTTTGAGCCGCCGCTAATAAAGACCTTACACTTGCCGGCGTTCTGAACGATCCAAACAAGGTCTTTGATGTCTTGGTCTTGGTTATCGCCGAGAGTAAATTGAAGTTTGACGGCGTCGGCGCCGAGTTCTAATGCCAACCGAGCGGCATAGGCCAATTTTTGGCGATCATGAGGATCGCTAATATGCTTGCCGCGAAGATACATCCAGGCGATGGTAGGAATTCGGCGATGATTACATTCCCTGACGATATCGCCCAGGGTTCGCGTCATTTTGGCTTCATATTCACTGCCGACGTAAACGGTATAGCCGACTGCTGACGCGCCTAATTCGATGGCTTCGGCGACGGTGCAGACCAATGGCGCAAACGGTTCCTCGCCCTGATGAAAAGCAGTTTTACCATTGAGTTTAATTATAAGCGGCGGAAGCTGGTTGCCAGTACCCGGTGCCTGGTGCCTAGGATAGTAACGTTCCGCTATCCCCTTCTGCAAAATAATTCCGGTGAAAACTTGCGACCGGCGGGCGACATCAATTATATATGCCGGATCAACGTTTTTGGCGTCAAAATCCGAGGGTCCGTGTTCAAATCCCTGATCATAAGCCAGAAGCAAACCTCTACCATTGCGAAGAAATTTGTCCATGATGCTTATGATACACTACGTCATAAAGGCTTTTTCGCCGCAGACTTTGCAATGACTGTGGTCAATTTGGCGGAGTTTCCATTCAAAATGTTCAATGGCCGGTAAAACTTTTTGGGGGGTGTCAACGATGGTAAAAACGTCCGATTCTTTGGCGTCTATATTCATATTTTCCTTGATAGCGGCAATTATCGGATACCAGTGTTCGCCGTAGAGAATAAACGGTTTATGGTGGCCGTAGTAAAGCTTGGCCAACACCCAGGCGGTGCCCATCTCGGAAATAGTGCCGGTGCCGCCTTTAAAAATGATAAATAAATCGCCGTGCTCCAGCAATTTAAACATTCTGTCGATGTAGTTGGTAGTTTTGATTTCGACATCGGTAACATTTCCCAGATAGCGGCCCTCAAAACCGGGGGCGTCCTGGGGGTAAAAAGTGACGGCGATGGTTTCGCCGGCGGCGGCTTTGGCGCCTTGGGTGGAAGCGTTCATAACGCCGGGGCCGCCGCCGTTGACAATGGTAAATCCGTGTTTGGCGAGAACTTTGGCGATGGCGAATGCCTGTTTGTAGATCGGATCGGTTCGAGGAATTTCAGCGTCGCCAAAAAAGGCGATGTTGCGGATTAAAGGACGATGGACGGGAAGAGGATTTGGTTTATGGATTTTCATAGCCCCATTTCCGCTTTGGCTCTTTGGCTCATCAGCCCCGGGTGCCAGGGCGGATCAAAAGTGATGTCAACTTCAAGATCATTATACGGGTCAAAACCGGGGATGTCACTTAATGCCTGGCGAATCATCGGCATAAATATCGCCGCCAGCGGACACCCCGGCGTCGTCAATGTCATCAAAATATGTACGAGCTTTCCTTCTTCCTTCTTCCTTTTACCTTTTACCCTAATATCGTATATCAACCCCAAGTCCACCACGTTCATCCCCAGTTCGGGATCGATCATGTTTTGGCGGAGTTTTTCGCGGATAAATTTGGCGGTAATTTTATTTTTGGTCATTGCGAGGAGCGATAGCGACGTGGCAATCTGGCCGAGATCGCCACGCTCACTAAAGTTCGCTCGCGATGACATGAAAGTAACGTCATAGTTTGAATTGTATCAGCAATTGCCTGACTTCTTCCCAACTCACCTGGCTAAATTCTCGATAATATTGTCCCACGGCGCGAAAGTCGGGATCGATATCGAGAATTACGGTTTTATCCGCCTGACTCTGAATTTTGGCGGCGGCGTCAGTGGAAGCAACCGGCAAAGCGACTGTGCTCCGCCAGGAGACTCCTGTTTGAAATCCATCTCGGACCGCCCCAATCGCCGCCATCATGGTGGCTCCGGTGGCCGCCCCGTCGTCGGCTAAAACAATATTCCGAAATTTCATGCGCGACAGCGTGGTTTTTTTCGGAATAGAAATATTGGCCAGATATTCTGATATTTCAATCTTTTTATCGTTTATCTGCTGTTTTTGCCACTGGGGAGATAGCCCCAGGCGGTGGACGACGTTTTCGTCCCACCAGACGGCCGTCCCCGCGGCGATGGCGCCGATGGCGAATTCGGGATTTCCCGGAGGGGAAATTTTGCGGACAACTAAAACATCCAGCGGAACTTTGAAAGCCGCGGCAATTTCGGCGGCAACCACAACTCCGCCGCGGGCCAAACCGAAGACGATGTCCGGCTTGATATGCCTAGATTTAAGTTTTTGTGCCAGCAAGCGGCCGGCGTGCTGACGATTCCGGAAAACCATCAGGTATACTGTAGCAGAAAGACAAAAAGAATTGCTATATTTCTATCTAGTTATCAGCAGTAATAAACTAACAAACGAACAAACAGACCTGCCCGCAATGCTACGCATAGCGTTGCAGGCGGGCAAACTAACAGATAAACTAACAAATTAAAAAACTTCAGCCAAGGGCTGATCCGCCTTTGGCGGAAATAAAACATTTTTTATGTTTTTTAGTTTGGTTTGTTTTTTTGGTTTTTTTGTTCGTTTGTGGATTTGTTAGTTTGTAAGTTTTATGCCTTATTACACTGTCTCCGCCATCGTCTGCGCTTACAATGAAGAAAAAACGGTCAAGCCGATTTTGGAGGTTTTATTATCGCATCCGAAAATAGGCGAAGTAATCGCGGTTGACGACGGCTCGACCGACAGGACCGGAAAAATTATCGACTCTATAAAAAGCGATAAATTAATCAAAATTCATCACCCCAAAAATCTCGGCAAGGGGGCGGCGGTAGTCAGCGCAGTCAAAATCAGCCAAGGCGATTTTTTACTTTTTGCGGATGCTGATTTGAAAAACTTTCATCCTTTGCATGTTGATTTATTGTTGACGCCGGTTTTGATCGAACCCGACTGTATGGTAATTGGGTTGAGGCAGCCGCATTATTCTCACGAAAAAGCTTTTGGAATATTCTTGAGGTCATTTGGCGGGGAACGGGCTTTGAGGAAACGATCAATTTTGCCGATTCTTGATCGGCTGAAAAATTCCGGCTATGGGATTGAGGCAATTCTAAACTTAAGATTGCTGCATAAAGGGAAACATATTTATTATATTCCTTTACCGAAACTAATCCATATAATCAAACAGGAAAAACACCCTCTATACAAGTATATTTCTGAATACTTTAAGGAAAACACCGACATTATCCGGCAGTATTTAAACCCGGAAAATAAAGCATTTGAGGCGTTTTTGAAACAACTTACCCGCCGCCTGGGAATTTAGCCGAAATTCGGCTTACTCCTTAAACTGCCCTCTTAAGACCACGTTTTGGCCTTCGAGAACTTCGACGGTCTGGTAGCCGGCGGCTTCTTCGGTTAAGGTTTTTTCAACCATCCATCCGCCTTTAGTGACTTGCAGGTTTCCCAGGTCAAATTTTTTATCGCCTTCGGTTAAATTGGCGCTGTAGCCAAGTTTAGAGTCGGGCAGATTGGCCAAAATGGTAACCAAACCACCGGTTTTGCGGTCGCGGGTTGCCAAACCCGAAGCCGGTTCGCCGGTGGTTGACTCTAAAACTGTGGTGTCAACATCCTCGGGAATGGTAACCCCAAACTGTTGGCTAAGCTGGCTGATTTTATCCTCAATTTTGACGCCTTCGCCGGTTTCCGGCAGCCCCAAATCCTGGGGTTTTCCTTTATGAAAGCACCCGGCTAACGCCACTGATGCTAGTAAAATAATCGCGATTTTTGATTTGATTTTTATCACCTCCTCCCTGGAACGTTTGACGTTCCGGGCAGATGGATTCTCTTGCAGAAAACGAACAAACTAACAAATACACAAACGAACAAAAAAAACTTAAAAAAATTAGAAACGAAAAAACGCTTTCTCTAGTTTTTTAATTTATTGGTTTTTTTGTTAGTTTGTAAGTTTGTAAGTTTGTTAGTTTCATCAATCTGGTTTAGATATTACCTTTTCCACCGCCAATTGTCCACCAGAGGCGGATCCGCCTTTGGCGGACAAGCCTACTTAGGGTTTTGACAAGATCTTTTCTATTGCTAAGTTTAGTCCGGTAGATGACACTTTCTCGCCATTGACGAAAAATGTCGGGGTGGCGTTGACGCCAAGCTTGTTGCCTAACTGTAATTCCGCCAGGACTCTGTCCTTGCCGACTTGATTTTCCAAATCTTTTTGGAACTTATCCAAATCCGGAATCTCAATTTGGGCGGCGAAACTGACAAATAATTCTTTGGGGTCGCGGGTTTGGGACCAGGTATCCTGTTGGTCGAAAAGAATACCGGCGTAATCCCAGAATTTTCCCTGGGCCGCGGCGGCTTCGGCGGCGATAGCGGAGATGACGGCGTGCTGATGAATTGAAGTCAGGGGAAAGTGGCGATAAATAAATCTAATCTTATCAGGATATTTCGCAAGCAGCGATTCTACTTGCGGCCAGGAGGCGCGGCAAGCTTCGCATTGAAGGTCGGAAAATTCGACGATGGTGACCGGGGCCTGTTGGGGGCCGGAGGCGTTGACAGGGTTGGCGGTAAGAGCGGAATTATCCAGTACCGGACTCGGCTGGGAGTTAGGCGAAGCGAAAAAAAGCGAAATTCCGATAAGAACCGCCAGCGTTCCGGCGATAACCGAGGCGATAAGTTTCCAGTCTTTCATAGCGGCCAGATTTTCTTGCCGTCTTTATCAAAAACTTCAATAGCGGCAGTGGGACAACTTTGGGCTGCCAACAGAATGGCGTCGTCGGTGTCGGGGTCGCCGGTTTGTTGAATCACCACGGCTTTGTTTTGGTCGTCCAGTTTGAATGTCTTGGGAGCGACGGCAACGCAGCTGGCGGCGCCGATGCATTTATCGCGTAATACTTTAGGGGTATAAAACATATTAAAAAAACTTTTCGGTGTGAATATGTTCCTTGTTTATACCAGCTTCGGCAAGTTTTGTCGAGAGTTCATCAATCATGAACCTGTTTCCGCAGAGGTAGAAGCAAAAGGAAGAAGGAAGAAGGAAGAAGGAAGAAGGTACAGATTCTGTTCCCTCTTCCCTTTTCCCTATTCCCTCTTCCCTATTTTGGACGTAGTCCAAAACGTGTTCCGTTACGTGTCCTGAATGCAGGGGCCAGTTTTCCGGCGGCCGGCTTAACACCAGATCCCATTTGAAATTCGGATATTCTTTTTCCAGGTTATCAAAATCCTCAACCCAGAAGCAATCCTCCTGTTGTCTCATCCCCCACCATAGCCGGATCGGACCCGGATGTTTTTTAGTCATTAGTAAGTCTAAAATCATCGATCTAATAGGTGAAATTCCGGAGCCGGTGGCGACAAATAATAGTTGATGCGTTAATGCGTTAATGCGTTGATCCGTGAAGCACTCGTCTTTGACAATGAAATTGCCGAAGGGGGCGACGAATTCAACTTTATCTCCAATTTTCAAACCCCTCAAGTATGTTGAGCCCGGGCCTTGAGGCTTAACATCAACCAAAAGCTCGATAGCGTGAGCCATATCCGAGCGGGAAGAGATGGAATAATTTCGGCGGAGGCCGGTTTTGGGGTCGACCGTGAGAATAATATATTGTCCGGGCTGAAATTCGATTCTATTGGGCGCGACTAACTCCAGGTGAAGATACTGGAATGAGCCGGCGATAAGTTGATGGTCGGAGACACGGGCGGTGAATGATTGCATTGTTAAAAAACGAACAAACGAACAAACGAACAAACGAACAAAAAAACCAAAAAAAGCAAACCAAACTAAAAAACATAAAAAGAGTGTTTTGTTGATTTTTTGGTTTGTTAGTTTATTTGTTAGTTTGTGAGTTTGTTAGTTTGTTAGTTTCTAATTTCCCGATTGCTTTCTGCAACGCGACTAAGGGTAGCGTGGCACATTTGATTCTAGCATGAGAGATGTCGCCGCCGAGAAGATCTATCATATCCTTTTGGCTAATTTGGCGAATTAGGCGAATTTGGCGAATTTGTTTTCCCCGCTCTGACAACAGCGAAGCGGCGGCGGCAGAGATGGCGCAGCCTACGCCGCGCCACGCGATACTTGTAACTTGTAACTTGTCACTTGTCACTTTTATCCGGAACTCCACCATGTCGCCGCAGGAGGCGTTGGCTTCGCGAGCCGTCGCATCCGGATTTTTTAGTTCGCCGAAGTTGCGGGGATACTGGTAGTGGTCAATGATGAGGTCGTGGTAAAGAGAAATGGCTAAAATGGTTAAATGGTTAAAATGGTTAAATGGGTGTATGAGCCATTGTAACCATTGTGACCATTTTTGACCATTCACATATCACATATTAATTAAAAACCTCTTTAACTTTACTCAAGGCAGAGATTAATTTATCTACATCTTCTTTAGTATTGTAAATCCCAAAACTGGCTCTGGTAGTTGCCGATAAGCCCAATTTTGTATGCATCGGCATAACGCAGTGGTGGCCGGAGCGGACGGCGATTCCCTCACTATCCAAAACTTGGGCGACGTCATGGGCGTGAATTTCTTTGCCGCCGACTTTGACTGTAAAAGCTATAAGCCCTCCGCGTTGTTCAACGTCTGCTGGCCCAAATATTTGTATTATAAGGCCTGGCCTTTGCCCTGCGAAGGCCAGGCCTTTACATAACTTGTCGATCGCGTATTCAGTTAACTCCATCTCACGTTTTCTGACATTTTCCATCCCAATTTTTTTTAAGTACTTCACTGCCGCGGCCAACCCCACCGCTCCGGCCACATTGGGAGTCCCGGCTTCAAATTTATCGGGTAAACCGGTAAAAGTGGTTTCCTTAAAACTGACGGTGTTAATCATTCCCCCGCCGGTTAAAAACGGCGGCATTTTTTCCAGAATTTCTTTTCTTCCCCACAGGCAGCCGATTCCCATCGGGCCGTACATTTTGTGTCCGGAAAAAGCATAAAAATCGCAACCCAAATCTTTGACGTTGACCGGCATATGGGGAACTGCCTGGGCCCCATCAACCAATAGCAGAGGATGCGTGCTTGGTATTTTAAGGCCAGGCCTTGCCGCGGCAAGGCCTGGCCTTTTGATATTTATTATCCGCGCAATTTCGTAAATTGGATTTATTGTTCCCAAAAAATTGCTGACGTGGACAATGGAAACAATTTTTGTCCGCGGAGACAATTTCTCTTTTAAATCATTGAGGTTTAGACTACCCATGCCGCTGACGCGGATAAACTTGATGGCGGCTTTTTTTTCTTTGGCTAGCATCTGCCAGGGGACCAGATTGCTGTGGTGCTCCATTTCCGAAACCAGAATCTCATCACCGGCCTTAATATTATTTCTTCCCCAAGCATAGGCGACTAGATTAATTGCTTCGGTGGCATTGCGGACAAAAATTAATTCGTCGGGATCGGCAGCGCCGATAAAATTGGCGACGGTTTTCCGGGCCGACTCGTATAAACGGGTGGATTCGTCGCCTAAAGTATGGACGCCGCGGTGGATGTTGGCGTTGTGGTTTTGGTAATAATCAACGACGGCGCCAATTACCGGCTGCGGTTTTTGGGAGGTGGCGGCCGAGTCCAAATACACCAACTTTTTACCATTTATTCGCCGCTTTAATACAGGAAAGTCCTGTCTAATTTTATTAAATATTGATTTATCAACCATTTTATCTCAAGTGTCCTTATTATACTGACAAGCGGCCGCTGTCAGGATAATAAAGTTCACTTTTCCAATTGGCGATATTTTTCTCTTTGACGGCGGAGGAAATCCAAGTCGTTCGCTTTGTCTTTGGGAAATTTTTCGCGGTTGTGTTTAAGTTTATCGATAATAGCGGCAGTCGAATCAATTCCCATAATATCGGCTAGTGACAGACAATAAATAATGACGTCTGCCAGTTCGGCGGCGATTTTGGCTCTCTTGAGCGGATCTTTTTTATGGGCTAACGCTTGATTAAAACTTTCCCACTGGAAATGTTCTGCCAACTCGGCCGTTTCTACCAGAATCGAGATTACCAGGTTCTTTGGATTATGATGTTTTTTCCAATTCCGCTCATCGCGGAACTGGGCAACTTTTTTCTGAAGAGATTCTAAAGAAATCTGATTTTTTAGCACAGCTTGAATTATACCCCTAAGAAGCCGGAGATGATCATTTCTTTAGCGGATTTTGGGGATACTCCCCGACTTTGGAGGTAAAAGATTTCTTCGTCGTCGATTTTGCCGACGGCGGCGGCGTGAGAACAATGTACTTCGTCTGTTTCAATTTCTAAATTTGGGACCGCCTCGGCCTTGGCGTTGGGAGACACTAATAATATTCGTTCTTCTAAAAATGCTTCTGTTCCTTTGGCTTCCGGCAAAACTTTTATGGTGCCAAAAACAAACGCCTGGGCGAAACCGCCGACGACGCCTTTAATATTTGTTTTGGAAGAAGTATTGGGAGCGGCGTGGACGATCTCGATATCCCAACGGCAAACTTGGTCGTCGGCGAGGCGGAAACGGCATATCAAGTTTAACTCCTGTCCTTTTTTGTCGAGGGTAAAACGATAGCTGCCGGGATTGTTTATATAGATATTTTTCATTAGCACAACGTGTAAATTTCATTAAAACATTAAAACACTAGAACATTAAAACATTGACATGAGAAAAGGTTGTTTTAATGCTTTCATGTTTTCATGCTTTAATGACCGGCTACCCAACGCTTCCACTCATCTCTAAGTCTATCAACCGATTCATCTCCACCGCGTATTCCAGCGGGAGTTTTTTAACTAAGGGGTCGGCGAAGCCTTGGACGATCATTTTGCCGGCTTCGTTTTCGGGAATTCCCCGATTCATGAGATAAAATAACTGTTCTTCGCCGATGCGGGAGACGCTGGCCTCGTGTTCCAGAGTCACGTCGCTGTTAAAAATTTTATTAGTGGGATAAGTGTCGGAGCGGCTTTGAGGATCCAAAATCAGGGCGTCGCAGACGACTTTGCTCTTAGAGTGATGGGCTTGGGGGCCAATATTAACCAGACCGCGGTAGCTGGTGCGGCCGCCGCCGCGACTAATTGACTTACTAATAATAGTACTATTTGTATAAGGGGCCAGGTGGATGGCTTTACTGCCGGTGTCCAATTGTTGGCCTGATCCGGCCATAGCCATTGACAGCGTTTCCCCTATCGCGCCTTTACCGGCTAAAATAAATCCGGGATATTTCATCGTTACCTTGCTCCCCATATTAAAATCAGTCCAGACCATCCGCCCCTCCTCTTCCACTCTGGCTCTTTTGGTAACCAGGTTATAAACATTTTTGTACCAGTTTTGGACAGTAGTATATTGAACAGTGGCGCCTTTTTTAACAAAAATTTCAACCACAGCCGAATGAAGCGACCCTTCCGAGAAAGATGGAGCTGTGCAGCCTTCCGAATAGTGGACTTTTGCCCCTTCATCGGCGATAATCAGAGTCCGCTCGAACTGGCCGGCGTTGGGGGAATTAATTCTAAAATAGGCTTGCAATGGCAGTCCTACTTCAATATTTTTGGGGACGTAAACGAAAGAACCGCCGCTCCAAACGGCGGCGTTGAGAGCGGCGAATTTATTATCACCGGCGGGAATAAGAGAACCAAAATATTGCTTAACCAAATCGGGATATTTTTTCAGCCCTTCGTCCATACCTAAAAAAATTACGCCCTTGTCCGTTAACATTTTTTTGATTGATCCATAGACTATTTCGCTGTCGAATTGCGTTTTAACCCCGGCCAGAGAGTTCCTTTCCGCCTCGGGAATTCCCAAACGTTCGAATGTTTGTTTGATTTCGGCTGGGACCTCATCCCAAGTCCTACCCTCTCTGGCAGTGGGTTTAAGATAGTAGTGAAGATTGTCAAAATCAATGGCGGATAAGTCGGCTCCCCAAGACGGCATTGGTCTGGAATCAAAAATCTTCAGGCCTGCCAAGCGTTTTTGGCGCATCCAGCCGGATTCCGCCTTTTGGAAACTAATGTTTTCGACTACTTTTGACGACAGCCCTTTGCCGGACTTATAGGCATATTTATCGGTCGAGGTATGGAAACCGTATTTATAGGCCGACGAGGATAGTTTGCCGGCCTTGGTTTGGGATGGTGAGATGGGGGCGAAGCGGGACACGCTATTTGTATCCTTCCTTTTCTATTCTTTCCGCCAATTGTTTGTCTCCGGTTTCGATAATTTTTCCGTCTTTCATAATGTGGACATAGTCCGGCTCCAGATGTTTCAATAACCGGGCGTAGTGTGTAATCACTAAAATTCCCGGCTTATAGCTATTTAGCCCGCCTTGCCGCGAGGCAGGCCATTTAGCCATTTTAACCATTTTGGCAATTTTTTTCAGCGCATCAACATCCAGTCCCGAGTCAGTTTCGTCCAGAATCGCGTATTTTGGTTTCAGAGTCAACATTTGCAGAATTTCCAGCCGTTTCTTTTCGCCGCCGGAAAATCCGACGTTGATGCCGCGGCGCAATAATTCCGGCTTGACTCCGACTTTCTTGGCAAGTTTTTCAACAAATTTTCTGAATTCTAAAGCGTCGATAAATTTGTTTGTTTTATAATTTTTAGTTTTTTTTGTTAGTTTGTTAGTTTGTTCGTTTGTTAGTTTTTCCTGAACAGCTCTTCTCAACAACTGTTCCACCGTCACCCCGTCAACGCCCACCGGATATTGCATCGCTAAAAACAATCCCATTCTGGCCCTCTCATCCGGCGTCTTTTCCGTTATATCTTCCCCATCTAATATAATCGCTGCCCCTTCTTCCTTCTTCCCTCTTCCTTCTTCCTTCGCTATTCGGTAGCGCGGATGCCCGGCAATCGCCATTGCCAGCGACGATTTACCACTGCCGTTTGGTCCCATGAGAGCATGAATTTCGCCGGGCTTGATGGTCAAAGTTACACTCTTGACGACTTCCTTGCTATCAACCGTGACGCGGATATTATCGATTTTGAGCATTAACCCAATTCCTTTCTACTGTTTCCCAGTTAACAACGCTCCACCAATTTTTTAGATATTCATCTCTCTTATTCTGGTATTTTAAATAATAAGCGTGCTCCCAAACGTCAATTCCCAAAATCGGGATATCACCACCGTTCATCAGCGGACTATTTTGGTTAGCAGTAGCATAAGCTTTGAGCTTTCCGCCTGATATCACCAGCCAGCTCCAACCGCTGCCGAATTGGCTCATGCCACCAGCGATCACTTTCTCTTGGAAGTTCGCGAAACTTCCAAAAATTGAATTTATCGCCTCGGCCAGAGCGCCGGCCGGCTGTCCTCCACCGTTTTGCTTCATGATGGCCCAAAACAATGAGTGATTGGCGTGGCCGCCGCCGTGATTGCGGACGGCGGTCCGGATATCTTCGGGAATATCGTTAATTCCGGCCAACAGTTCTTCGACAGTTTTTGCCGCAAGTTCCGGATGTTTGGCAAGGGCTTCGTTTAATTTATTGACGTAAGCCGCGTGATGCTTATCGTGGTGAATTTCCATGGTTTTAGCGTCAACCGCCGGCTCGAGAGCGTCAAAAGCGTAAGGTAATTTTGGTAATTCAAATTGCATTATTAATCACCTCCAATCTGGACAGACTGTCATTGGTCATACCGATTAATTTAGCTTCCAGTTCTTTTTCCACGCATTCGGCGCCGCCGCGGCAGTCGGTGGGGAAAGGGCAAGATAGCGGTTGAGTTTCGTGGCCAAGGGCGTGATAGACGTCGGCGATTGACAACTGCCGGGGCTTGAGGCCGTAGCCGCCGCCTCTGCCCCGATAAACCCACAAAATTTCTGATTTACGCAATTTCCCTACCACTTGCTCCAGAAATTTAAATGAAAGGTTGTGGTTTTCGGCGACTTTTTTAACCGCCACCGGCCCTGTCCACGGCTGTTTGGCAATTTCTGCTAAAAACATTAAGGCGTAGCGGATATCCTGTGTCATAAGCCCCACCTTCTACCTAGTAACTTACTAGGAATATATCATGCTTGACAAATTTTGCAAGATGGGATATTCTGAAAAAGTATGCCGCGGTTAGTTCAGCACAATGCCAAGACGCCGGTGGAGATAAAGTCCAAAGACGGGCAGTCGTTTTGGATCTGCCGGTGCGGCCTGTCCCGGAATCAGCCCTACTGCGACGGGAGTCACAATGCAACTGCGGACGAAGACGAGAATAAACTTTACGAGTATGACGAAAATCAAAGCCGGACCGAACTCCCCACTCCTCCAAAAAACTAGTCGGTGTATAAGTTATAATCCCCTTCATGACCGGCTCCATCGGGAAACAATATCTTAAGGATTATTTGGTAAACTCCGGCCCCTTGTTTGAAAAGTACTTGCAGAAAAAAATTGATGAAGCCGGGAAAATCAGCAAAATTCCGGCGGAGTTATTGAAGAGGTTTTTAGAAACCGCCCGGAGGGGGAAGAAAATTCGGGGGGCGCTGACAGTTTTGGGCTACGAAGCCTGCGGCGGAAAAGACAGAATGGCGATTTTGGATGCCGGTTTATCAATTGAACTGTTGCACGCTGGACTTTTGGTACATGATGACTTCATGGATCAGGATAAGTTGCGGCGGGGATTGCCGTCGCTTCATGAACAATTTTCAAAATTTGGCGGCGAAGAAAAAGTCAAAGCCGATTACCATCACTATGGCGAAACGATGGCGGTGATAGCCGGAGATGCTGCTTTTTATTTATCGTGGGAAACGTTGTTGCAGTCGTCTTTTCCGCCGGATCGGCTGGCGAGAGCCGGGGAAGTTTATGCCAAATACGTCGTCAGGACTGCCTACGGACAAGCAATGGATTTGTCGAACACGCCTCTGACCGGATTAAATAATGATTATCTTTTGTCGGTGTTGCGGCTAAAAAGCGCCGAATATACCGGAGTATTGCCGCTGTTGTTGGGAGCGGCGTTGGCGGGAGAAACCAGTGAGAAACGGTTAAAGGCGATTGAAAGCTTTGGATTGGCATTCGGCTGGGCATTTCAAATTCAGGATGATATCTTGGGAATGTTTGGAGACGAAGAAAAAGTCGGCAAGCCGGTGGGGTCGGATTTGCGGGAGGGGAAAAACACTCTCTTGATGCTTTATTTGTCTCAACACGGAAATAGGGAACAAAAAGAATTTCAGCGAAAAGTTTTAGGAAATAAAAAAATCACCAAAGACGACGTTTTGAAAATGCGCCAAATTCTCAAAGACGCCGGCAGTTATGATTATGTCGTTAACCTCGGCTGGAAATACGTTGAAGAAGGCAAAAAACAAATTCCGCTGATAACATCTGACAAAAAACTTCAAGAGATTCTAGAGTCGCTGATTGTGTATATGATGGAGAGGGTAAAATAAAAAGAAACAATAAGCAAGAAACAGAAAACAATGACCGAGATAAAAAGCAAGAAAAATCAATTCTTGAACCGATGGAAGTCTTTTTCGACGGCGTCGAGAAGGTATTGCTTCATCAAAGTTTGGTAAGGCATGTCCTTTTTGTTGGCTATGACTTTGCTTTCATTAAGCAAACTTTCGGTTATCCTTAATGAAATCGGGCGGCGGGTTAACTTGAGATTCGGAAATACCGCCAGCTTGGCTTTTGACCAATCAATATAGTCCGTAGAATCATGAACGGCCCAAAAATTGCGTTCTTCATCTTCGGTCTTGAAACGCGGAATTGGCTTAAGTTTTTTGTTCTTTACCATAGGTTATGATTATCGCATGGAAACCGGCGATTGGCAAAAGATTTTGGTGTGGGCGAGTTTTGTTTTTTTCCTGGGGGCGCTGCTTTTGCGGCAGGAAAGCGCTATAAATCAGGATTTGGGACGGCATCTGCGATTAGGGCAGGCGATAGTAGAAAACGAACCGCCAGGCGCCAGACACCGGGCACTAGGCACCAACTTTCTGACTTACACTTACCCTGATTATCCGTTTGTAAATCATCACTGGGGAAGCGAGGTCATTTTTTACTTCATTCATAAATTCGATGGGTTTAGGGGGATTATTTTGTTCAAGGCGATCATCCTCGGATTGACGTTTATTGTTACCGTTTTTCATGCGGCTTCAAAAGGTCCGACCTTGGGAAACCCAAGGTCGGACCTTAAGAGATTAACCATCGCTATTGCGTTGACATTTTTTTCTATTCAAATGATGGCGGATAGATTAACAACCCGGCCGGAGATTTTTGGATATCTCTTGTTTTCGATACTTTTTTGGATTTTGAATAAGAAAGATTTGTCTAATTGGCGGAATTTGCCTAATTGGATGTTAATACCAATATTAATGATCATTTGGGTGAATTTACATATTTCGTTCGTTTTTGGGCTGATATTAATTTATCTATGGTCTTTCTCTGCATTAGTCAAGAAAGGCCTGGCCCCGCTGAGCGGGGCCAGGCCTTATCAAGCCATGACCATTCCAACCATTTCAACCATTGTAACCATTCTGAATCCTTCCGGTCTCCGCGGAGCGCTGATGCCGTTGTCAATTATGAAAGATTACGGCTATACCATCGTGGAAAATATGACGCCGTTTTTTCTGCGGGCGTTCAAACCCCAGCCGGAATATTGGATTTATGCCGGATTAACGGCGATGACTTTTATTTTGGCTCTCCTAACCGGAAAATTAGGCAAATTCGCCGGACTGGCCATATTAGTTTTCTCTATTTTCCCGTTGATGGCAGTCAGGCATCTGCCGTTTTTCGGATTGATGGCGCCGATAGTTTTGACTCCGCCGATAATCGAGGTATTAAAAGGCCCGGCCTTCCGCTGGAAGGCCGGGCCTTATCAGATTGTGACGCTGGTAGCCGGCGGATTGATATTTGCGGCATTGACTAATCCGGCGCCGTTAGCTTACGCCAAATTGCCGCCGGTGAGTTTGGCCGCGGATCCGCGTCACGATGAAGCAATTAAATTTGTCAAACAAAATCATCTCCAGGGGAGAATGTGGAACAACTACGATATTGGCAGCTTCCTGGAATGGTCTTTGCCGGAACAGCCAACTTTTGTTGATGGCCGGCCGGAAGCGTTTCCGGTTGGATTTTTCCAAGAAACTTATATCCCGATGCAAGAAAGCCGCGAAAAATGGAATGAGGTAGTCAAAAATTATGATATTAGATGGGCGTTTGCGGCCTTGACCGACGCCACGCCGTGGTTTCAGAAATGGCGGCAAATGATCCAGACTCACGAGGGCTGGAAATTGGTCTATCTTGACAAGGCGACGGCGATATATGTTAAACTTTAACTCTTCGCTATGAACTCCGAACCGACAGGCAAACACCCAACCAAGGCCGAGAGGAAGTTGGAGAAGAAGCGGCTAAGGGAAGAAGTGCTGGAGAAAGAAAGGCGGCAGATAAAACTTGGGAGTTTGGCGACAAAATTGGCGCTTTTGGGATTGATACTGGCGGCCGGATGGTGGATTTATAAGTCAGCAAATGTTAAGCCGCCGGGCGAAGTGGTGGCGGATCTGGGAAGACAGCATGTGCCGGAGGGGACAGCTGTTGAGTATAACAGCAATCCGCCGACGTCGGGGCCGCATTACGGACAGTGGGAAAAGCCGGGAGTGTATGACGGGGTTTTGCCGGACGGCAGGTTGATACATTCGTTGGAGCACGGCTATATTGTAATTTCGTACAATTGTACGAGATTACAAATTTCAGATTTCAGAAATCGTATTTCAGATTTTCAGGCGTATGCACACGAGACGGAGGAGCCGCATGAGGAGACGGAGGCGACTTCATCGGCCGCAAACGAAACAGATATTTCAAGTTGGAAAGAGAATCCGGAGTGCCAAAACTTGGCCGAAGAGTTAAAAACGGTGATGGAAAAATCCAAAGCCAAAAGGTTAATTTTGGTGCCAAGGCCGAGTTTGGATACAAAGATGGCGTTGACAGCATGGGTGAGGATTGATAAGATGGACGACGTTGACGAGAGTAGAATTTTGAGATTTATTCGGGCCTATCATAATAAGGGACCGGAGAGGACAATGGAATAGGCGGTGATTTAATGAAAAAAATATTATTAGTTGCTGTGGCTGGATTAGTTTTGTCGGGGTGTTACCATATCGCAAAGACGGCGCCGGTAAGCCAGGAGGCGAAGACGAAACCGGGGGAGGCAGAAACACAAGAGCCGCAAGCAGTCGAGAATAAAAATACGCTGGTTTATGACGACAGCGGATTTACGCCAAAGGCCATGACCGTCGGGGTGGGGACAATCGTAACCTGGAGAAATACCGGAAATAAAATGATGCGGGTGGCGTCGGCGATCCATCCGACCCATCAGGAATTGCCGGGGTTTGACCAATTGGAGGCGACCGGAAACGGAACAACCTATGGTTATACCTTTATCAAAGCCGGAACTTGGAGATACCATAACCATGTTTCGCCGGGGGATACCGGAATGGTTATAGTCGAAGAATAAACTAGAAAATTTTAGGGTTGTCAGATTGGCAGGAAGATGCTAGAGTTATATGTATAGAATATGTCCGAAAAACAGGCCGATACAAAAACAGTAATTCGTAATCCGATCCAGGTAATACTGGTGGTGCTATTGGTGGCGGCGGCATTTGCCATCGGGTCGCTGTGGACGAAAGCGAAAATGCTGGAGAAGGGTTCCGGGGCGGTTTCCGGCGGCGGGGCAGCGGGCAATCAAGCGGCTATCCAGCCAAATCCACCGGCCGAAGTTAAGGTTGATCCGGTCGGCGACCAGGACCATGTTCGCGGCGACCGCGGCGCCAGAATCGCCTTGATTGAATATTCTGATCTGGAATGTCCGTTCTGCAAGCAATTCCATCAGACCGCCCGGAAAGTGGTTGACGAATATGACGGACAAGTAATGTGGGTATATCGTCATTTTCCTCTGGATAATCTTCATCCTAAAGCCGATAAAGAAGCTGAAGCGGCCGAGTGCGCCGGCGATAAATTCTGGGAAATGACCGATAAAATTTTTGAAGTTACGCCGTCAAACAATGGACTCAATTTGGACGATTTGCCCGGGTTGGCGAAAGAAGTGGGAATTGACCAGGTAAAATTTCAAGAGTGTTTAGACAGCGGTAAATTTACTCAACACGTGAAAGACGATTATCAAAGCGGAATTCGGGCGGGAGTGACCGGGACGCCGGGAAATATTTTACTGGACACCAAGACCGGCAAAACCCGGGTGATTCCGGGGGCGGTGCCGTTTGAACAAGTCAAACAAGCGATTGATATAATGATAGCGTCATAATGAAAATCAAATTGTTGATAGTTTCATTTGTGGTAGTTGCGGTTTTGTCGGCAGCGGCGCCGGCGGCCAGGGCTTGGTGGCTAATTGACCAATTGGGACAGCTAACCGAAATTGGTACCGAGGGACAAGTATTGGGTGAAGGCAGCGGCCAAGAGGGCGGTCAAGAGATAAAAGCGGGTGAAGAACAAAGGGGAGAATTCAAGATAGAGAAACCGAATGAAAGTAAAACCGAGATAAGATTTTCAGACGAAAATCGGACAAAGACGGAGTTCAAACCCGGAGAATCCAAAACCGAGATCAGGCAAGGCGAAACCAAGTTAAGGTTGGAGCGGAAAGACGGCCAAATCAGAATGAAATTCAAGAATGAGGCGACGGGTGAAGAACGAGAATTGGAGATCAGAAAAGAAGCAGAAATGAGGTTGAGAGAGAAAACCGGATTTGAGAAGCCGAAAACGGAAGAACCGGAAACGGAAATAGAAGCGGGTAGAGAACAAGAAATACTGCGGATTCGGGAGCGGGAAGATAGAAGCGAGGTTAGAATCGGGTCAGACAACGGCCGGTTTGTAATCAACAGAAATCAAGTGGGGGCGGTTTCCGACTTTCCACTGTCAGTTGATTTAACAACCAATACTTTGTCGGTGACGACGCCGGCGGGAGAAAAACAAGTGACGGTTCTCCCCGACCAGGCGGTGCAAAATATGCTGGCAAGAAACGTGATTGACCGAATCGGCGATCAGGAGGCAGGTAATTTTAGCGGTAGAATTCGGATGTCACAGAAACCAGATGGAACTTTGACCTACGAAATAGATGGGGAAAAACAAGAACGGCTATTAGGGCTGATGCGGATAAAATTCAAGAAAACGGCAGTAGTATCCGCAGAAACCGGAGAGCTGGTAGAAACCAAGCAGGCCTTCACTGATAGAATTCTGGAATTAATCTCCTTCTAGCGATGGGGTTTTTTCAACAAATTTACGAGGTGGTACGGCAAGTGCCTAAAGGTAAGGTGATAACTTACGGCGATATAGCCAAGATTATGGGGACTAGGGACGCGCGGCGGGTGGGACAGGCGCTACACGCTAACCGAGATCCGGGAGTTCCCTGCCATCGGGTGGTGTTTGGCGACGGACGGCCGGCGCCGGGATACGCTTTCGGGGGCTCCGGAAAACAGCGGGAAAAATTAGAGCAGGAAGGGATTAAGTTTACCCAAGAGGGAAAAGTAAATCTTAAAGAGTACCACGTTCTTTTTCCAGTTTCTTAATCTTCATCATTCGGCCGAGGTTGCCGGAAATGGCGGCGATAACTGAGAAAATAGCTATTCCTAATAAAATCAGAGAGGTTTGCGGCGGCAAGGTGGGGAGATAAGCGTAAATAATCGGCAGAGACAGAAGAATCAAAAACACGGCAAAACAAATGGCAATGGCGTCAACGGCAAAAATCAACTTATCCAGTCGGAGCTGCTGGATTTGGAATTGGAGGCCGGAGTTATCGGTTTTCTTTGATGCCACAATCCGATAATATAACAAAAAACATAAAATACAAGTGTCAAATTAAGAATTCACCCCAAAAGATATTAAAGTTCAGAATACGCGATCGCGTATCTTAAACTTTAATACGGAATTTGGACGGGGTTGACAGCGGAGATAAAAGTGGTTCAGAATATCAAAGGTCAGAAGTCAGGGGTCAGAAGTCGGAAGTCGGAAGTCGCCCGCCTTCGCCGATTCGGCCTTCGTAGCCACTTCGGCGAAGGAGGCGGCTTCGGCGGGCAAAGAAGTCGGAGATTTGATTGGGGGTGAATGAATATGATGAAAAAAATAGAAAAGTATTTTGGCAAGCACCCTTATTACAATAGTTTTGTTCATTTGACAATCGGAATCGGCTTGGGGATTTTGTTCGCCCGGCCGTATGCCGGAGAACATCCGCTAAGATGGGGATTGGGATTATTGGCAATCGGACTAGTCGCTCATCTTTATCCCTGGTGGATGAAGAAGTAATTAGAGTTTGAGGCGGCGGAGGGAGAGGGCGTTGAGGACGACGATGACGGATGACAAGGACATTAAAATCGCGCCGACGCCGGGAGTGAGGCGGAAACCCCAGGGAATAAACAAACCGGCGGCGGCGGGGATAGCCAAAACATTATAGCCGGTGGCCCACAATAAATTTTCCACCATTTTGCGGTAAACTTTCCGCGATAAAATCACTAATTTGGCGACGTCTTCCGGGTTGCTGCGGGTCAGGACGACGTCGCCGGCTTCGACGGCGACATCGGTGCCGGCACCAATGGCGACGCCGGCGTTGGCCTGTTTCAGGGCCGGAGCATCATTGACACCATCCCCCACCATGACCACTATTTCACCTTTGTCTTGTAATTCCCTGACATATTTATATTTATCGGCAGGCAGGACTTCGGCAAAAACCGTATCTATTCCCAACTCTTTACCGACGCCATCAGCTACTTGATGATTGTCGCCGGTGACCATGGCGGCCTTAACTCCTAATCTGTGCAGATTTTTGACTGCAAGAATCGACTCTGGTTTAATTTGATCGGACAAAGAAATTATCCCTAAAACCTGTTTGTCGTCGGCGACGAAAACCATAGTGTTTCCCGCGTCTGCCAAGCGGCGGTAAGTTTCTTTCAACTCATTGGTTAATAATTTCTTTTCCTCCATTAACCTAAAATTACCGACTGCATATTTGACCTTACCGATAGTTCCCTCCACCCCTTTGCCGGCCAGATTTTTAAAATTGGCGACGGGCCGGAGAGACGCGCCTTTTTGTTTGGCGTATTTGACGATAGACAGGCCGATGACGTGGGAAGAATGAGCCTCGAGGGAGGCGGCAACATGGAGAATATGGTTGATGGTTGATGGTTGATGGTTGATGGTGGAAACAATTTTAGTGACGCCGAATTCGCCCGTAGTTAACGTTCCGGTTTTGTCTAAAATGACATAAGTGGCTTTTTTAATCACTTCTAATTTGGCCAGGTCTTTGAGAAAAACGCCGTTTTTGACCGCCAAAGTGGTGGCGATGGTAGAGACGGTGGGAATCGCCAACCCCAAGGCGTGGGGGCAGGCGATCACCAAAACCGTAATCGCCAAAGTCATCCCGAAAACAAACGGCTGACCGGCAACCAACGACCAAAACAGCAATGAAGTCATACCGACACCTAAAGCGGTAAAAGTCAGAATACTGGCCGCTTTATCAGCTATTTTTTGGGCGGTGGGCTTGGTAGTTTGGGCTGTTTGGATTAATTGCTTAATCTGGCCGATGGTGGAATTTTCGCCGACTTTGTCCAGAGTTATTTCTACCGATCCGTCAAGACAAATAGCGCCGGCGACGGCGCGGTCGCCAACTTTTTTTGACAGCGGCCGGGATTCGCCGGTAAGATGAGCTTCGTTAAAGTTAGCGTAGCCCCTGGCGATGACGCCGTCGGCCGGGACCTTCTCCCCCGGCTTGACCAACACCACGTCCCCCTCTTTTAATTTCTCAATATCCACGTCTTCAATTTTTTCGTCCCTTAGCCCTTGTCCCTTAGCCCTTGTCCCTATTCGGTGCGCCTGTTTCGGCAATAATTTCGCCACTTCTTTTAAAGCATCGCCGGCGGCTGAAGACGACTTGGCTTCCAAAAAATGGCCAAACAACAGCACCCAGATCAGGGTAGAAATTTCCAAGTAAAACTCAGTTTTGACGGCGGGGATAAAAGTCGAGGCGGCGGAAAACAGAAAGCCGGAACCAACGGCTAGGGATACTAAAGTCATCATGCCGTACTTTTTGGCCATCCATTCGTGGCGGGCGTGTTGAAAGAAGATCAAGCCAAAGTAAAAAATAGCGGTGGCAACGGAAAATTCTATGTATGTTCGGCCGGCGAAATCCGGCAGTCCCAAAAACCTGATGCCTAGTTTGCTGGTTATCAACAACGGAACCAATAATAAAGTGACGATTAAAAATCGCCTCAAAAAATCGGAGGCTACTTGGGGCCCGGCCATCATCGCCGAGTGGTCATGGGTCTCATGAGTTGCATGAGTCCCATGCTGCGGGATTAAGTCCATCCCGCCGCATTTGGGGCATTTTCCCGGATGATCCTGTTTAATTTCGGGATGCATCGGGCACGTATAGATCATTTCTTTTTTCCTCCGGATAACAATTTAACTGCCAATAAAATTACGATTAATAAAAAGATTATGTTTATCCCCGGGACTCCCCGGCTCCAGTCGGTGACGACCCAGGCAACTTGCTGAATGGTTTTGGCGGTTTGGGAGTTGCCTAAATCCATTCCTAATAAGCCCAATTTCGTCAGAGTAATAGTGGCGATGCCGGTGATAAGAAAGACGGCGAAGGCGATGACGTTGGTGGTCAGGATATCAAATTTGCGGCCGAATAAATTGACAGAAGCGATACTTTTTCGTAGCAGGGGTCGGTCAAGGATGTTGCGGTTGGCTATCAGATACGAAGCCAAGTAAAGCGGAGCCACCATCCCCAAAACATAAAAAATGCCGACGCCGAGGGCGGTTAATACAGTCGGCGACAAGGAAGACAGGGCGATGACGCCGATGAGGACCGGAGCGCAGCAGGAACTGGTGATGCCGGAAAAAATTCCCAGAGTAAAAGTGGACCAGACGTCCAGGCGGCCGTTTTTCCGGTGAAGATTGAGCATCGGCAGTTTTATTCCCAAAAGTGATAAAAATGCCAACAGAATCATGAAGCCACCGCCCAGATAGTAAGTCTGATCGTGGAGCCGGAAGAAAAACATTGATAGGGCCTTGGCGCCCAGAACCACCGGGAGCATGACGGTGAAAATTCCCAGAGAGTAAACGAAAGTCATCAGCAGGACTCGGCGGCGCTCACGGAAAATATTGCCAAAATACGCTGGCAATAAATAGGTGATGCAACAGGGAGCAAAAAGGGCGACAATGCCGGCTAAAAAAGCGGCAAGGAATGAAATAGAAGTAAAGGCATCCATTTATGTTCCACAGGAGCCGCCGCGGCTCTGAATTCCGGGGACTCCCTGTATGGCCTGATTTATCCGGGCGGCGCCCTGGGCGGAAGAATAATCTTTGGACAAAGCTACCTGGGGATCGACTTTATCCCAGCTTATCCCCTGCTGTTTTTGGAGGTAAACCGCCATCTCTATATATGTATCGGGAAACCAGAAAGAGTTAAGGGCGAGAATATCTTTGTAAATTTGTTTCTCCGGCAGGCCCGCGGCGACGGCCAACTCAACGTAGGCGAGGGCGGCCATGCCGTGGTTGCAGTCGGGGAAAGAGGTGGCGTTGCCGCAGCAGGGGCGATAGACATTTTCGGCAATCTTTTTGACCAAATCCTGCTGCTCGGATGTCAGGGGAATAATTTCTTGGCTGCTGTAAAGCTCAACCGCGGTCTTTCTCCCCAGAGTCCAGCCGCCGGTACTGGCAAAATTTCCAAGTTGGGAACGGTCGGAGACCATCGGGCCTTCGTCGAGAACTTTACTCTTATTGACCAAGCCGAGAGCCCACAACAAATTGACTACCAAGCGGGAATTATTTTCGTTGATGGCGATTGGCTTATTGGAATTGCCATCAAGAATGTCAAGATCTCCCCGGCCGTCGATATCTGATTTATGGATTTGTTTAAACTTTTCAGCATCAATGGCGCCTGAGTCAACCAATTTTTTGCCGATGTCGCCCCATTTTAGCGAAGTGGTATATCCGCCGGAAGGCAATACTTGGGCGGTGGCTTCTTTGACCAGAAGTTCGGGGTTTTTGACTTCTAGTAATTGTTTTTGCAGCCGACTCAGCTTCTGCCTCATGATCAGCTGGTCGGCCAGGGCGCCAAGAGCCAGTGAGTCGACGGCCAAAATTACGGCCAGCCAGACGGGAATGAGGCGTTTCAAAAATTTGGTCTTTTTTCTGGATTTTGTCATAGCTTACTTTACCACAGTTCCGGTCAAATTAAACTCCAATTTCGGATGCTCGGGGTCGTTAGTTTTCATTACTACTTGGCGAACGACCGGACCGACGCCCGAGGGTCCATGGAAAGCCGGGTCGAAGACGACTTTTAATTTGGCTTGACCGCCGGCGGGTACTTGACCAACCCATGAGGATTTGGCGTGCATCCCAAAATACGGGCTTTTTTGATCATTGATGATAATCTGGGCGGTGGTGCACATGCAGGAAGTGCCGACTTCGGCCAGCGACAGCGTCCCGGGACCGGGGTTGTTAATTGTAAATTCGGCAACCGCGTCGCCGGCGCCGTAATCAATAGTTCCCCAATCGAAACTGGTGGCCGGAACCTCGGCTTTGCCTCCGGAAGCCACAGCCGATTGCTGCAACCTGGAACCAGATGTGGGTTTGGCCATTAACCAAACGCCGAGCCCGAGAATTAAAATAGTAATAGCGCTTAAGATGATAAAAAATTTAGTCGGTTTCATAAACCTTTATTAAACTAAACGAACAAACTAACAAACTTACAAACTAACAAATAAACTAACAAACTAAAAAACTATCAAATCTATGGAGATTTTTTTAGTTTATCTTATTTATGCTTTTTTAGGTTTTTTTGTTAGTTTGAGTTTTTGTTCGTTTGTTAGTTTTTCAAATCGCTTTCGGCAGCCCCTGGCGCAGAAATAATAAGTTTCACCATTATACTTGACGGCGTCGGCGGCGGTTTTGGGCGACAGGCGCATGCCGCAAACCGGGTCTTTGGTCAGGGGGACCAGGTCTTTCATCCTTAAACGAAGTTCCTCAGTTAACGCTTCATCACCATGGTGCTGATCAACCAGCATTTCGCGGATTAAGTCGGTAGAGACAATCAGGTTGGGATGGGAAAGACGATAATAAATAGCAGTCCCCTGCTTGCGGGTTTCAGTCAACCCATTGTCTCGCAGAACCGAAAGGTGCTGGCTTAAATTTGCCTGGGGAAGACCAAGCATGGTTTGGATTTCGCCGACCGCCAATTCCTGATCCCGCAAGAGCTGGATAATCTCCAGCCGCTTAGGGTTGGCCAGGGCGGCGTAAACATCGGCGTGGAGTTGAAAGATTTGAGAGTACATTCGATCTGTTGAATATTATCAGAGTGAGATTTTGTTTGTCAAGAGAAATAAATACTGGTTGATAAAATTAGTAAACTTAGCCAAATAGATGTTGATTGTTATCTGATATTCCCCGCCGCCCATGGCCAGCCGGCCGGTCTTGGCAAGATATAATATCAGAACTCCCATCAAGAAAAATGTCGCGCCGGAGATTATGTCTGCCGCCGCAAGGTTTATTTGTTTGCCTGCCAGCGAATACGAAATCCGTTTTTTTAACACCATTAATCTTCCGGTAATGTTTGTTTTATCAATGAAGAAAGCGATAATAAACAAAGGAACCACCATTCCAAGAACATAGGCCAAAGAATACAGCCCGCCCCAGAATACAGAACCCGGCAGCGCGGATAAAGCAACCACGCCGGCCAATACCGGAGCGCAGCAAAGAGTGGCAAAACCGGAAAAAATACCTAAAATAAAAACAGAGCCGGCACCCCTGACTTTGGTGCTACGGCTTATGGAAAAAGGAAGTGAAAAATGTATGCCCAGCAATATGGACGCCCCCAGGAATAAAAGAAATAAGCCTCCGATGGTAAATATGAGGTCGTGGTACCGGCTGAATAATTGTCCTAAGCCCGCCGCCCCTAATCCTAAAGGCAAAAACACTATCAGCAATCCAAGAAAAAATACAAACGTCATCAAGAAGACGGTGCGTTTCTGCCTGAATATAGAGCCAAGGTATGACGGCAGCAAAACGGTAATACAGCAAGGGGCAAAAAGCGCGGCTATTCCCGCGATAAAAGCGACTATAAGAGATGCGCCAATCAGCACTTCCATATTAGCTTCTGCCGAGTTTTGACAACTCGGAAATTAGCATGTCATTTCTTATAGCCATATTTTGATCGTCAAAAACATAGCGTACGACCCCTTCTTTATCAATAATAAAGTATGTGTGGCCGGGGAAAGAGCCCGGATGCATTGACGATTTAAGGGATAAGACATCATACGCCGAGGAAACGGCTCTGGTGGTGTCAAATAAAATTTTTGCGTTGGAAAAGCCCGGCGTTTCTTTGACTATCTTTTCCCAGGCGCTTTTCTGGTCCGCCACTACGGAGAATGCCGCAATATCATCAGTAGCATTAAATCTTTTGTCGTTTCCCAAGGCTGCTATCTGGTCCCAGCAGGCGGGATAGCACATAGTACCTTCGTTGAAAAAGAGAATAACGTTTCTTCCCTGGTAATCGCTTAGTTTGAAAGTTTTGCCGTCAATGCTTTCCAGGCTAAAGTCGGGGGCCGGTTTTCCTACCGCTTCGTTGAATGACAGCTTTCCGGTTGGGAATAAATCCGGGTCGCTGATTCTAAGCTGGGCCTCTATTTCAGCCCTTTTTGACTCTATGACAGAGGTTAAGCCATACTTTTGAACGGTTTTAATAATAACGTCATTTTTAGAAAGTCCCGCATCTACCAAATCGTTAATATAATCTATCATGTCTTTAGCCGACCCGCAGCAAATATTTTTTTCATCTAAGGGCTGGCCGCAGCAAGGACAGACAAATAAAGGATGGATTTCTTGAGCAGAAACCGGTTTGCTGATAACATTAGCAATACCGGTAACAAGTTCTCCTAAATTATTTTTTCCTACTAAAATTACATTAGCTATCAAACTTAAACCCAAAATAACGCCCAAGATAATAACAATTTTATAAATAGTTGGATTTGCTTTATTTGTCATATACTAATATCTATTACGGCTGGTTTAATAATTTGATTGCAGCAATTTTCGGTATATCCATTTTCTTAATGCTTGTGTCCATCGTCTTTCATGGTGCGGCCGTGCTCACCTTTCATCATCCAAAAATGCAAAAGGGGACAGGCCAAGAGCGCTCCGGCAAGGAAAAGCGTGTTTACCGGTACTTTAAAAATAAAGAAGGCTGCTAACGCCGCGGCGATAAGAGCCAAGCAAATTCCTAAGGTCTTAATCGGAACTGTCGAGTTATCCTTTTGCTTAGCGGCAGAGTCGTGAGAAATATGGTTATTCATCTGTTTATATATAATATTCGATTTATTGAATATTATGATAAACTACTGACTTAGTCAAGAGGCGAAACAGTTACTACTTTTTGCCGCTGACTTTTTCCCAGGACCAGCCGAAAAGCCAGCCGTAAATCCAGCCGGCAATCACCAACGTAATTCCGCCGGCGATAAAGCTGATAAAAGTAATGTTGATATCAGTCACCGGCCAGCGGCCGTGAGTCCACCAAGACAGAATTGTTCCGGAAAAACCGGGCAGCAGCCAGACAAAGGCAGTGCAAGTCGTCCAGGCGACCGCGGCCCAAAGAGCAACTGTGTTGGCGATAACAAGTTTATTTGATTTCATGATTGACCACCCCCTTTCAAATTTCGCAATCTTAACTTTAGCGGCAAATTCATAGAGTGGCCCGGCCACCATGCCCCAGGAAAATCCCCAGAGAAGTTCTTCGATGGGAACCCCGAGCAACACCAGACCGGTTAAATTCTGAAACTGCCACCAGGCGGGAATTATTCCGGGGTACAATTGTTGATAAATCAAGTAAAATGTAAACATAACCGCCGATAGGACAAATCCACTGCCCAATGCCGCGGGCAGGAGATCGCGGCGAATCGCCAAAACCAGGCCGGCAACCAGCGTAAAAGAAATTATGCTTGAGTAGATGGAATTGAAGCCAATGATATGGAAGAAAAAGATCAACGAGGCGAGTCCCAAGAAGGCGGCCACCGGCAGAATCCAAGTGGTTTTCAGGTCGCAGGCGCATTGATGGCGGCGGCGCCAGAAGATTTCGTAGCCGACGGCGGCGATGCCGCCCAAGAAAAATCCGGCCAGAAAATCTTCAATCCGCAGGAGAGCGGGGAACCAATACTCCGGCCGCCAGTAATCCGTCAGATAAAAATGCTCGCTGACCGGCCCCATGATCCCGGCCAAAAGCGACAGAATCAGCATTTCCCGGCGCAGATCGGGACGGCGCCAAAAAAATATCAGCCAGATGAGGCCAAAAATAAAGGCGCCGACCAGATAGGCAGATTGATACATTTATTTTATACCTGCCGCAGATGCGACAGTTTGCTCCATAAGTATACCGAGCCGGCGGCATTACTGACAATCCCCACGACCAATAACGGCGCCTGGAAATTAACCAACCATAATGACAGGGCCGACAGTCCCAGAATCGGAGTAATATCGGTGAGGTGGTGGGCGCAGCAGGCGATCATACCGACGGTGGATGTGGCGGAAGAGGCAACGACTATTTTATGACCTGCCTTAGATAAAAATTTAATGTAGCTAAATAAACCTATCTGAACACCGAATCCGGCAATCAGCGGCAGCATTAGATACCACAGCTGCCGAAACTGCCACCAGGCCGCGTCCCAGGATCCGGCCAAGAGCCGCATGGTCAAGGCATAAAATAAAAACAGACCGGACGCGGCCAGGAAGCCAATCGCGAATGAAAAAAATTTCGGTTTGATATTCATTTTAATTCGTCAAACATAAACTCTTGCCTGGCGACTTCGGGAGTTTCCGAAAAAATTATTTTGAGCGGCGCAGATACCCGGTTAAACTTGACTTCGGCGGAACGGTGGTGACCGGCGCCTTCGGTTTTGACTTCGACAGGAGAAAACTTTTGGCCGGATTTTTCCAAGATTACAGATTTCTGGAAATCGATATCTTCAAGATCGATCGAATGAGTGTTCAGGCTGACTTCAAAAGCGAATGTCTGGGCGTTGGACTGGGAGGGTAAAAACTTGATATCGACGGTGATGGCGGAGTTTGGAGTAGGGAGTAAGGAGTCAGGAGCCAGAGCTGATTTGGGCGGATCATTAGTCGCAGAGTTTTGGCTCAAGCCGGGCTTGAGAATCAAAATCAGAGCGGCTAGCGGAATTAAGATTAGAATGGGCAGAAATAATTTTAGAGACATAAATATTCGATTGTTTGAATATATAATATTGTCTAAATCTTTTTTTGTCAAGCTGTCTCATTAAAACATTAAAGCATGAAAACATGAAAGCAAGTTGTTTTAATGTTCTAGTGTTTTAATGGTTTCGTGATAGGATAACTAAATGGTAACTCAATTGGCAATCCCCGCTTTTATTGCCGGAATCCTGATGTTTTTTGCTCCCTGTACCCTGCCGCTGGTGCCGGGGTATCTGGGGTTCGTGGGCGGCGTCTCCCGGCGGCGGCTGGTAAGAAACGCAATATTTTTTATTCTAGGATTCACCGCGATTTTTATTTTATTTGGGAGCGTGTTTGCCGCGGTGGGAATAAACCTGGCCAGGTGGCGGCCGATAATTGTCAGGGCGGGCGGGGCGATCATATTTTTATTCGGATTGATGATGACGGGAATATTGAAGTCGCCGGTGTTTCAAATGTCCTGGGGACTGAAGCTGCCGAAAGGGATCGGGCCGGGCCGGCCATTAAGCTCGCTGGTTTTCGGGGCAGTCTTTGGTTTGGGATGGACGCCGTGCATCGGGCCGGTATTGGGGACAATTTTGCTTTTGGCTTCCGGGTCAGACACGGTGACAGCGGGAGCAATTTTACTTCTGATATTTTCTTTGGGTCTGGCGGTGCCGTTTCTAGTGACGGCTTTGGGGGTCAAGTCGCTTTTGGTCAAGGGGAAGAAATATCAGCAGTTATTTAGGGGAGTGGAAATTGCCGGCGGAATAATTTTGATGGTGATAGGCGGCCTGCTGGTAGCAAACCGGTTTGGACTGCTGGTGTCCACCGGCTTTAGATTGCTCGGGTTTATCAATTACGACCGGCTGCTGAAGTACTTCTGAAATTTCAGAAAACTCAGAATACTCAGAATCCCTGAGTATCAGAAAAATCTGAGCATCAGAAAGCCAGAAGTTAAAATGTTCTGACTCTCTGAATATCTGATTTTCAGACTTTCTGGTTCTCTGAGTTTTCCGAGTGTTCTGGTTTTACATTTTGCTGCAGACCTTGCAGTCGGTTTTGTGGGTGGCTACCAGGACGGCGCCGGAGACGCCGACCAGGATGTAAACCAGTTTTTCCAAACCGGGCAGGCTGGCAAGCAGGGCGTTGACCAGATTGTAATTAAACAAGCCGACCAAACCCCAGTTGAGAGCGCCGATAACGGCTAGCGGAAAAACGACAAAGTGAAGATTCTTCATGTTTATCACCCCCTCTCATATCACGAAAATCACGAAAATTCACGAAAAACACGAACGATGTGTATCGTAAATTCAGTATAACCATATAGGAGACTACGAGTCAAGTGGAAGTCTTGTCCAATCAATAATCGGACTATCTCAACCCCCTAGTCCAACCGAAACAGCGGACTAGTTTCCATCTTTTCATCTTCTCAAAAGCGGCGCGAACCAGTACCGTTGTAGTTTGTGATTACCATAACA
>Ga0209211_10001407_pt1 | contig 45714 bp, 53 predicted proteins | sample RifGroA2_FD_183992 | JGI IMG/M metagenome (GOLD analysis project Ga0209211, IMG submission 183992) | Groundwater microbial communities from Rifle, Colorado, USA - Groundwater A2 (SPAdes) (version 2) | ecosystem: Environmental > Aquatic > Deep subsurface > Groundwater | place: Rifle, Colorado...
CGCCGCGTGCTCTCACTGCAAGCGTGCCGCTGGCTTCTTCCTTGTCGCCTATCACAATTGTGTAAGGGACCTTCTGCATCTCTGCTTCTCTTATTTTGTAATCGACAGTATTCTGGCGCAGGTCGCGCTCGGCGCGCACACCGCACGCTATAAGCTTTTCATAAATTTCTTTTACTCTTTGTGCGTTCCTGTCGGTAAGGGAAAGAATCTTTACCTGAACCGGTGATAGCCACACAGGAAGCTTTCCTTCTGTCTGCTCCAGAAGATAGGCAACGAAGCGCTCATAGCTGCCAAGAATTGCCCGGTGAATAATTATCGGTGTTTTCTTGTCGCCGTTTGCGTCAATGTAAAACATTCCCAGCCTCTTTGGCACAACGATATCAACCTGGGATGTTGCAATGGTTTCTTCCTTGCCGAGGGAGTTCTTTATCTGAACATCAATTTTAGGCCCGTAGAATGCTGCTTCTCCTTCTTCTTCTACAAACTTTGTGCCAAATTCTTTCATAGCGTTCCTTATTTCATCACAAGCATGAGCCCACTCATTCGGATCGCCGGTATACTTGTCAGGGTTATTCTTGAAATCAGGAAGTGACAAGCGGAACCAATAGTCCTTTACCCCGACTATGGCATAAACTTCCTTGAAAAGTCTTAGCACGCCGAGAAATTCCTCCTTAAGCTGTTCTGGTGTCATGTAAATGTGTGAGTCGTTCTGTGTAAATGCACGGACTCTTATTAGACCATAGGTCACGCCCGAAAGTTCATTACGATAGGTCATGCCAGGCTCTGCCAATCTTAACGGCAGGTCACGATAACTTTCTACCATCTTGTTATAAATCATGTGATGATGGGGGCAGTTCATTGGTTTTAGGTAGTATTCTTCGCCTTCGATATTCATGGGCGCATACATGGAATCCTTATAGTATGGCAAGTGTCCGGTTTTTTCATAAAGGTGTCCTCTGGTAATGTGTGGTGTGCTGACATAACGATAACCATACTTTTCTTCTATCTGCCTCATGAACTGAATCAAAATATTTCGAAGTGTTTCTCCGTATGGCATCCACAAAGGCAGTCCAGCGCCCACTTCCTCTGACAAATGAAATATACCCAACTCTTCGCCGAGTATTCTGTGATCATTGGGAGGAAGATTCCTGCGGTCAAGAATTATTTTTCCTCTTGACGCCTGCGGATCCTTTTTTTCAGGTTTATTAACTAGTATGGTTTTTTCCTGAGCTGCAGATCTTATCTCCCGAGAAAGCTCAGAAAGAGGATGACCCTTGCACTTTAGCTCGAAAGACTTGTACCAGCCGAACGGCGAGCGATGAACTTCATAGTCTTTCTTCAAACTCTGTGCAATTTTTATTACTATGGACAGCGCGACAGCGGGCTTAGCGGGCGTCGAACTAAGATGGACAAAAGGATAAACAACAATAGTTTTTGTGTGAACTTGCTCAGCCACTTTTTTAATTTCCGTTACTGTTTTTTCGGCAACGGACTCATCGTCACCCTGTTCGGCAGAACAAAAAACAACAAGACACTCCTCAATGCGCTCCTTGTCGGTATCGGTCTGTTCTGCGGACTCGATGGCCTTCTTTTTCTTTTCGTATTCAATGTAGTCGCAATGAGTCAAAAGAATCTTCATATAATCTCTCCAAATATACTGATTTTCGTACTTAAAAACCTAAATGTAATGTCTAAAGAATTAGTATCGGACTGTCCGTAATCCACCGGTCATATAAACCCAACTATCATTGTCTTGTAGATTATTTAAGTCTTGTAAAAAGTAACAATATTACGTAACAGCCCCGTGGTGTAGCGGTCAAGCATAGAAGCCTTTGGTAAGCCCTTTCGACAATGAATGACGCACTTCGTGCGTCTGTCGATATCGAAAGCGCTTGCGGAAAGAAACCCTAAAAAAGAAGTAATATATTTCTTTTTCCAAGGTTTTTCTTTTCACAAGAAAAAGCTTAAAGAGAGCTTCGGACGACGGTTCGAATCCGTCCGGGGCTATACCTCCACTAAAATAGGCTTAAAATCTGTTTCTACATAGTTTATTATTATGCAGCCAGCTGAAAGGACAAAGAACGTCAAATATTCCATAAGAGACATCGCTGTGCTTGCGAAACAGGTTGCCAAAAAAAGAGACATGATATACCTTAACATAGGCGACCCGAACAGATTTGACTTCAAGACACCGCCGCATCTCGTTGCCGCAGTGATAAAGGCGATGAAGCAGAACAAGAACTTCTATGCAGATTCGATGGGCGAACCGGAAGCTGTGGACGCGATAGCCGACCACTGCCGCAGTATCGGTATCAATGTGCTTAATAGCGATATAGTTGTAACATCCGGAGTGTCCGAAGGGATAGGGATGTGTTTCGCTGCGCTATTCAATCCCGGAGACAATGTCCTCATACCAAAGCCATCTTACCCTGTATACAGCGCTTATCTCAATCTATATGATATCGGCATAAACTTCTATACACTCAACGAAGGCATGAACTGGAATCTGGACATAGACAATATTGAAAAGAACATCAATGAAAAGACAAAAGCAATTGTCATAATAAATCCGAACAACCCAACGGGAGCTGTGTATGACAAGCAGACGTTAAAGGACCTCGTGAACCTAGCAGGCCAGCACAACCTTCTGATTTTCTCGGATGAAATATATGACGAGCTGATTCTTGAGGGAAAAATGTACCACACGGCTGCGCTCTCTAAAGAAGTTCCGGTAATAACGTTTAATGGTTTAGCGAAAAACTTTCTTGCTCCGGGCTGGAGAACAGGCTGGCTGGCAATAAAGGATGTTACTGGTGAGTTGAAAGAAGCGAAGAACGCGCTGTTCCAGCTGGCTAGGGCGCGCCTTTGCTCTGTTACACCACAGCAATATGCTGTAAAGCCGGCGCTGGAAGGCAACCGGAAACATGTAAAAGACGCTGTGAAAAAATTGCGCAGCAGGCGTGATATTATATACAAAAGAATAAATGAAATAGAGGGCCTCAGCGTGAAGAAACCACAGGCAGCTTTCTATGCCTTTCCTAAAATAAATTTCAAAATGGATGACAAGCTATTTGTCACAAAGCTGATAGAAGAAGAGGGTGTTGCCACTGTCCATGGGTCGGGCTTTGACATGCCAGAACACTTCCGCATCGTGTACCTGCCGCAGGAGCCGCTGCTCAACGAGGCTCTTAACAGGATTGAAAGGTTTGTGAAAAGAAACCGTGCTGTATAGCATTATAAACCGTTAGTCACATATTCTACTTATGATAGTCATTCTTCGCCTTGGCCATCGCTTAGGTCGTGACCAGCGTATTTCCACACATTGCGGACTTGTTTCACGGGTGCTCGGCGCAGACAAAATAATCTACTCCGGCGAGCAGGACAGCGGAATATTAAAAAATATAGAGGAAGTCGGCGTTAGATGGGGTGGCAGCTTCGCTGCCAGCTATGAAAAAAACTGGAAATCGGCAGTAGAAGAATACAAAAGGAAAAAATTCTCCGTGGTTCATTTGACAATGTATGGACAACAAATACATGAAAAAATAAAAGCTCTTAGAAAAAAGGCAAATATTTTAATTGTTGTCGGCGGTGAAAAGGTGCCGCCTGACATCTATCAGATAGCAGATTACAATATAGCCATAGGCAACCAGCCACACAGTGAAGTGGCGGCGCTGGCTATATTCCTGCACGAATATTTCGCCGGCAAAGAACTGGGAAAAAACTTCAAGAGCGCGAAATTAAAGATAATCCCGCAGGATCGGGGAAAGAAGGTAGAGGAATCGTAATGTTTTTTCTATTTAAATTTAATGATCATAGCTAATTCATGTGCGGCATTGTGGGTGCTTATTCTGTTAACTGGGAAAATGTCATTCCGTTAACATGCATTTCTGCGCAGTTCGAACAGAACAGAGGAGGAATTTATCCACAGGGTGTTGGGCTATCTGACGGCAGACAAACTTATACAAGTTCAGAACCCGCGTCTCAATTTTATCCAAGATATTTCAAAAGCCCACAGCGACATATGAGCATAGCCGGATTGAGGTATGGAACAGATGGAAGCAGAACAGATGAGGGAAACATACCTCCTATAGAAGTTGATCTGGGGGGATTGAAAACTCATATATGTCATAATGGTCAAATACCTTACGCGAGTGTTTTGAGGGACTGGATAGAAACAAAAACATCTTACAAACATAAAAGAACAACGGATACAGAGACCCTAGCTGCATTTCTTTTGAATAAAATATCTGAAAAAGGTAATGTAGCAGATGGAGCAAAAGAACTGGTTAGAGAACTTGAAGACGCCGCATTTTCTGTTGTTGCTATCATGCCTAACGAAAATACGCTTGTGGCATTCAGAGACAGAAACGGCTACAGACCATTATATGTTTATCAAAATGATAAGCGTGGGCTTTATGCCATTGCTTCAGAAGATCCTGCGCTCAGCAACAATCCATATATTAATATGGATGATGGCGATATCAGGGAAGTCCAGCCAGGTGAAGTTATAGTAATTGACACAAACGGTCTCAAGAGCCACCCATCAGCCACGCCATTAATAGCACCAACTCCATGTAAGTTTGAAAGAATATATTTTGCAAGACCTGACACAGACGACGGCTTAGTTTGTGACAATAGAATCAGGTTAGGTAAAAAGTTGCATGAACTCAACCCTGTAGATGGATTCTATCATGTTATACCAGATTCGGAATCTGGGGACTATGCTGCAATGGGATATGCGCATGCTTCAGGAATGCCAATGTACAAAGCAACCCCAAAAGAAAGATATCCTATAAGACTACAAGATGGCGCATCACTTGCTCAGAGAAGTTTTATGACATTTGACGACATAAGCAGGCGGTCTTTGGCAGGAAGTAGACTAAAACTCAACAGGCTTGTAGCAGACAGGGATGTCTTTGTTACAGACAGTGTAATACGCGGCACGGTGATACGGCAAAATCTTAATTTACTTCATGCAATGGGTGCCAAAGAAGTACATGTGAGAGTCACTTTCCCGCCGACAACAGATGTTTGTCATCAGGGTATTGATTTTCGCGGGGCACATGAATTAGTTATGGGTAAAATAGATCCGGATATTCTTGATATTTACAAAAACTCCCATGAAGTAGACCAAATAAACGCAGCAATGCAAGAATGGGCAAACGTGTATACTCAGGGAAGCCCTAATGTTGCCTCTTTTTGCTATATGCCTATAGACGGATTTGAAGAAGTAGTAGGAAAAGGTTGTATGAGATGTCTTGGCAAAGATCACGACGGAGGAAGATATGACGGTCAGATAAAACTGCCGCCGTTTTTGAGGGAATTTAGTGGAAGGGAATATATACAATACTATTAGTTAATCGGTGGAATTATTTTCTCGACAGCAGCACAACTCTACTGTCTGCTTTTTCGTTAACTATGTTATAAGACGAGTGGCGTTCAATTTCTGCGGCAAACTGCTGAATTTCGTTGTGTAGTGGCATGTCCTCGTATTTCATAACTCTACGAGAGCCGCCAACGGCCATAAAACCCTTGACTTCGATAAACTTACTTCCAGATTTTTCTATGATTTCCGCGTAGCCTTTCGGGTCTGTGAAGTTCAGGCCTTTGGCTAATGTAAGGCGGACGACGGTATTGCAATCGAATTTGCCCAGCATCATCAACGATTCATTTACTTTCTCCCAGAAATCTTTCTCCATCGGAATCGCTGTTTTCTTATACATCTCCGGATTCGTGCCATAAAATGAGATGTAGAGATTAGTGGGTTGGTGTTCGAGCAGGGTTTCAATCATCTGGGGCCTTGTGCCGTTGCTTACCAAATAAGCTGTCATATTCCTCTTTTTTATTTCGTCAATGAACTCTGGAAGATAAGGATAAAGCGTGGGTTCGCCTGAAAGCGAAATAGCAACGTGCTGCGGAATCATGGCTTTGTCCAGTTTCTCACGGTCTGCATTCGGATTGCCATAGAAGCCCTGCAATATCTCCACCTGCGCGTCTATGCAGCCGTCAAGTACCTGTTTAGGGTCGTCCCAGTCTTCTTTTTCTCTTGGAAGAATATAGTCAAAGTTTCTCCAGCAAAATTTGCAATTGAAGCTGCACATCAGCATCGAAGGAGACATTTGGACGCATTGATTACTCTCGATACCATAAAACTTATTTTTATAGCAAACATTTTTTCCTCTTATGCTTTCTTTTGTCCAGTGGCAGACTTTTATTGCACTATGGTTGCCAACAAAACGATATCCCATCTCAGTGGTTTTTTTCCTCATGAAGTCGAGCTTCTGATCTATTTGTTTGTTGATATCTTGTGGCACTTCTATGAAGCCTTCAGGAATAGCATTACAGCCTGATTGGCACGACTTTGCATTTTCGTCTGTTGTATTATTTAGAATGGGAATCATAGTAATCTATAGATATGCCAAGATTTTTAAGTTAGGTTTGGATCGACTTTTCAATAAAGTCCAAGGCTCGGTTTTCCCAATCCCCTCCAAAATCTACCGTTATTGGAGTAACAACAATGCGATCGAACGCTCTCAAGTGAGATTTACTCAAAACTCCCTTATTTAGAATAAGGAAGTTTGTAAAAGACGGATAATTTATTCTCTGTAGCAAAACCTGACCTAATTTCCAGTTAGCGGCTTGTTGTTTTTCAAATCTTGTGATTTCTATCAAAATTTTCCTGTCTTTGTACTCTAAAACTATATCTCCCATTGCATTATTCGTGGTACTTCTGACTGGATGTATAACAAAACCTCTCTCAAGTGCTTTATGAGCCAATTTTCTTGCATCTTCATCCTGTACAAAATCAGTTAAACTGTAACCAAAATCTTTTGGATTTAATAAAACTTTTACTCTAGAGTTGTGTTTTAATGGAAATCTTGTAGGTATATGAAATCTTAATAATCTATTATCAGAAGCTGATAATTTCTTGCCTCCTTTTAAGGGAAATATCTTTACTTTACTATAGTCGTCATTTATAATGAACCCGATTTTACAATTTTTAGCAGATAATTTTTGGCGGAGAAATCCCAAGCTAAATCTAACTAAAAAACTACCTCTTGAATTTTGTACGTAACCATCCAGTACAGCACACCCCATTTCATCAAATTTTTCCAACAGACCGAATCTTCTGGAAAGTTTTAATGAACCCAAGGCCCTTACTATTATATGATTATCGAACCTGTAACCATAACTTCTTAATTTATTTGCTATATCATCCAAATTTTCGTCTTGTTCAATAAATTTCAATATTTCTGAATAATGCATATCTCCGAATCTTTTTCTTAATATGTTCTCAGCTTCTTCATAAGGCATCGTGACAATTTTTCTCTTGACCATTACATTTTTATTATTGTGTATGATTTCATAATTTGCCTTCAAGCCACTTAGTTCCTCTAATTTTTTAACTATCGACAATTCAGGTGAAGTCCGGCAAGCTGTATAACTCTCCAAACCGCCTCTAGATTTCAAATCCAATAGCCTACTTAATTTTCTGGACCCCATTTTTGTAGCTTTCTTGACATCCAAAAAGAATTTTCTTTGTTCTTCTTTTGATTGGAATTTAGCTCGCATAATCTTCACTTACTTTAGTCTTATTTAAGTAATACATAATACTTACAAAGTATATAAGGTTTTCTATAGAGTAATATATGATGGAAATAAAATTTAAGCGTCAATTAAGAAAGTCTGGAGGGAGTGCTGTAGTAGCGATACCTAAGGAAGTGTGCGACGCTATAGGGATTAAACTTGATGATGAAATCTTCATTAAAATAGAAAACAAAAAGATAATTCTAGAAAAAGCTTAACAACTACCTGCTTATTAATTTTGTTCTCAACTAATTTACTATGTTGAAGAAAAAAATTGCAAAGCTGACAGGTCTGAAAGAAAGTGAGATTCCAGGCAGCTACCAGATAATCGGAGATATTCTTCTCATTAAAATGAAGATAAAATCTCCGACAAAGAAAAAGAAAATAGCAGAAGCTGTCATAAAAATACTGCCCTATGTGAAAACTGTCTGCGAGCTGAAAGAAATAAAAGGCGAGCTGCGAGAGCCGTTTGTCAACGTGCTTGCAGGAAGCAGCACAATTACGACGCACAAGGAAAATGACATACTATACAAGATAGACGTCAACAAGGTTATGTTCTCTAAGGGTAACTTGCTTGAAAGAAAGCGCCTGCTTTCGCAAATCAAAGAAGGAGAAACAGTCATAGATATGTTCGTAGGAATAGGCTACTTCTCGTTGCCAATAGCAAAGCTTACAAAAGCTAAGGAGGTCATAGCCATAGAAAAAAACCCTACAGCATACAATCTCCTGACAGATAATATCCATCTGAATAAAATCAACAATATAATAGCAATCCAAGGGGATTGCCGCATAGCTGCACGTACCTTCGGCGGCAAGGCAAACAGAATAATAATGGGTTATTTTCCTGGGACTGAACAGTTTTTGCCGGCAGCTATATGGATGGCAAAGCCAGGCTGCATCATTCATTATCACAATATTTACAAGGAAAAGGAACTTTGGGACATGCCACTACAACAGATAGAAGAAGTTTGCAAGGCATTCAATAAAAAATTTGAAGTCATTATAAAGAAAAAGGTCAAGTCCTATTCTCCCAGGACATTGCACACCGTAATTGATTTCAAGGTAATTTGAAATTTCTTCCGGCATAGGTCAATATCGTTTGTTCTTCTAGCCGCAGCAGCTGATTATACTTTGATGTTCTCTCTCCGCGCATGGGCGCTCCGAATTTCGCGCCTAGGGCGCCAAGGCCTACGGCAAAATCGGCTATGAAAGTATCTTCGCTATCTCCAGAGCGGTGCGAGACTACTATATTCCAGTCGCTTTTTCTGGCCATCGTGACCGCTTCGATGGCTTCTGTTACTGTACCTATCTGGTTTACTTTTACCAGAAGCGTATTACATGAATCTTTTTCTATTGCTTTCTTTATCCTGCTTATGTTCGTAACAGTGAGGTCATCGCCAACTACCAGGAAGCGCTTTGCTTTTGCCTTAAGCATTGCAAATGATTCAAAATCTTCCTCATTGAACGGGTCTTCTATTGATATTATGGGATAAATTTTTGTTAAGTCGAGATAGTAATCAGCCAGCTGGGAGGCATTTAGACTCCTGCCGTCGATATTATATTTGCTGTTGAAAAACTGCGATGCTGCCGCGTCTAGGGCTATCTTTACTTCCTTAGAGTAGCCTGCTTCCTCTATAGCATGAGAAATCAGATTCAATACGGTTTTTGTATCACTTATAGGGAGTGCGAATCCGCCTTCATAGCCAACATTTGATGCGGTCTTTCCATATTTTTTTACAACAGTGTTCTCAAGCGTGTAATAAATCTCTGAAACTGCACGGATAGCCTCACGGAACGTTGTGAAATTCAGAGGAACAAGCATGAATTCCTGTATACTCAAATCATTGCCCGCATGGGCGCCGCCTTCAACAATAAGCGAGAACGGGACGGGCACGGAAGGCTTGAATCCAAGTATTTTCTCACCCAAGGCCTTGCAGGCTGCTATGGAAACAGCGGTTGTCGCATTGCCGCCTATTTTCCATTTGTTGCTTCCAGCCAGGCTGCACAAAATCTCATCGACGCGCTGCTGGTCAAGGCTGATTCCAATCAGTCGCTTTGCTATAATTTTATTAACGTTTTCTACGGCGCGGCTAACTCCAATGCCATGGTAACGCGATCCGCCGTCATGCAGCTCAATGGCTTCGTATTTTCCACGGCTTGTACCTGCAGGGCAGATGGCACGAAAGCCATTCAGCTCCACTTCAACTGTCGGATGCCCTCGGCTGTCCAAGACTTCACGTGCGTGTAGGGATTTTATTTTTGTCATATACATCCCTTTCTTGAAAGAAAGGTCTGTATCAACCCCAAAGAACTTGGGATCTTCCAAACCTTCCATTCATATATTATTTTTATTTTTTGAATAAATCATCACCCTATCAATTCAAAATCTATTCTATACTTCCAGATGCGCGGGCCATAGGGAAGGACTTTCTGTACATCGCGAAAAACTATTTTTCTTTTCAATGATGTGACAACTTGGGATATCTTTTCCTTCTTTTCGTCAACTAATGATTCGTCAGAGAAACAATAAAAATGGCATACGCCGTTGGGCTTAAGACACTGTATTGCTTCTGCCACATAATCCGCGGATTTTTCCGGCAGTGGCATCAGAACCCTGTCACACGTTCCAGCATAATCTTCTATATTGTCAGCAACATCACCCAACACCATTTCTATCAGCTCTGACTTGTTAAGCTTGATATTCTTCCACAGGTACTCAACAGCGGATGGATTTATTTCTATAGCTATTATCCGCGATGGCTTTGCCTTTTTTTCTATTACAATTGGTAAAGGTCCGACACCTGCGAAGAAAACCATTATGGTCTCGCCTTCCCTTATCTTTTCTGCTATTCTCATTCTTTCTGTGGATTCGCGTGGTGAAAAATAGACGTGCATGGGATCGAGAAGAAAGCGGCAACCGTTTTCAGCGTGTGTTACCTCTGTATTTTTGCTGCCGCGCACAAGGACATAGTCCCTGGTGCGATAAATGCCTTTTATCGGGGAAGCCTTCTTGAGGACGCTCCTGACATTCCTGTGCTTCTTCATTATCGCCTTCGCTATCACATCCTCTTTTTTCTCAAGCTCCTTCGGGATGTCTATGACCGCAACCGCCTTTTCCTTGTTGCCCATTATGTCAAAAGAAGTTGGCAGGAGAGCAAGCTCCTCAGGAGAAAGTTTTCTGGCAAGAAGTTCCTTGATCGTCATGGGTACCTGATTAGATTTAAATTCATAATATAAAAAATGACCATATGGGAATAATCTGCATAGCAGGTCTGATCGGTTCCGGGAAGGATACGGCAGCAGATTACATATCAAAGAAATACGGTTACAAGATCATTGATTATGCCAATATCCTGCGCGAGATCTGCAAAAAAGAGGGCCTGGAATTGAGCAGGGATAATCTCCAGAATCTCAGGGTAAAATATGGGAACACGTTTCTTGCTGAAGAGGCTGTAAAGCGAATAAAGGATTCAGAGGGCAAAAAAATCATACTGACACCCATGAGAAGATCAGAGGACTTCGAGATCCCGAAAAAGGAATTTGGAAGCGTGCTTACGCTTATCGTTGTAGATGCTGATCCTGAAACAAGGTTCAAGAGATTGAGCATGCGCGGAAGGGAAAACGATCCTAAAGATTTGAACGAATTCCTGAGGCAGGAGAAAAGGGAAAATGAGATATTCAATTTCGAGAAGACATTCTCATATGCGGATTTTACCATAGAAAACGACAGCGGTTTAAAAGATCTGGAAACAAAAATAGACAATGTCATGAAGGTAATAAAATGATGTTCAACAAACCCGAGAAAGTTCTCAATGAAATAGAAAAGGCTGCGGCTACCCAAAACATGCCGGGCAATGTCGTGCTGCCCATCATAGGAAGGGAAAAGGGCTCGGTTCTTGAGAACGTCATAAAAGAAAACCAGCCAAAGGCGGTGCTGGAAATAGGGACTCTGGTCGGCTACTCGTCAATACTTATGGCAAAGAACCTCAAGAAGGGCAGGATAACATCCATCGAGGCAAACAAGAAGAATTCCGAAGCAGCCAAACTGAATATCCAGAGGGCGGGACTTTCGGATAAGATAGAAATCATCAACGGTGATGCCCTCGAAATCATACCTGGACTGGATAATAAATTTGACATGATTTTCATAGATGCAGAAAAAAAGGGCTACATGAAATACCTGAAAGCGGCAGAGCAAAAAATGACGAAGAATGCGGTCGTCGTAGCCGACAACGTGAAAAGATTCGAGAAGGATATGAAAGATTTCCTGGATTACGTCAGGAAGAGCGGCAACTACAGGAGCGAACTGCATGATTTCGGCGCGGACGGCGTTGAAGTTAGCAGGAGAATAAGATAGTGCTTTTAAGTTTGTTGCTGCAATTGTTCCTATTCATCGGGCTCATAGTCTAGCTAAGCCTTTTCTTTCTTGTAAGAAAGAAAACCCTTAAGGGAAAAGAAAGAACACGGCTCTAGGTTGGTTAGGATTCGTGGTTAGGGACCATTTTCTTAGACCAGGCAAGTGCTAAAGCGTCATTCGGTTTGGGAGAATCCCATATGTGGCCCCGGTTCAAATCCGGGTGAGCCCATTCTCTTACTCTTTTTGAATTTCTAGGTTTAACAAATGAAATAAAATCAATCGCACTCTTTCCAGAAAAGTTAACGAAATAAATATTTTTCCTTTTGGGATTTTTATCATAAGTATAAAAACTAGGATTAAATCCTAATGATTTGGAAATTTGAAAAATTTGTTTCATCATCTTTCTAGATATACAAAACATTGAAGTTCTAACTTGATTCGAATTAGAATGTCCGTCGCCGTCTAAAAACCCTCTAAGAAACCCTTTCAAGAAAGGTTTATCATAATTAGTATGCTTAAGTGAAATAGTCTGGGATTTACTAATTCCCCATTTCAAATACAATCTTATAAATTCCGTTAACTTTTTCGAATTGTACCCAATTGTAATAGCGTTATATTTTCTATCTTCAATCAAAAACGGTTTTTTCCCAAATAATTTATGCAGAATTTCTCTCATTTCTTCGGCGTATTTTCTTTCATCAAAAGAAAGACAAATTCGAATTCTGTATTTATGTCCACCTTTATAAACAGTTTTATGAGCATTTCCATCTGCTGCAAATATCCCAATAAATTCTCCAAGTACCTCATCATCTAGACTATCTGTATGAATATCTGTCAATTTATATGAACCTAACCCATTTTTAATTAGATGTCTGCTAACTGTTGGTCTTGGAATCCCAAGTGTGTTAGATATTTTATATGTGGTAAATCCTTTTCTTCTTAAAAAAATTATTTTCCTTACATCATGTTCATTTAACATAACATTAATTATATTCTAGAGTATTTAATTATAGTCCTCGGTTCATTATATATATTTGGGCACATTTAAACAATAAACAAAATAAATTTTTATGTTCTACGTGTATGTCCTGAAATGCAGGGACGGATCGCTTTACACAGGCTATACAAACGACCTGAAGAAAAGGCTGAGTATGCACAAAGAAGGGAAGGCTTCCAAATACACGCGAAGCAGACTGCCCGTTGAGCTTGTCGCCAAATGGTCCTTCGCTACAAAATCAGAAGCTATGAAGCATGAAATTTCTTTTAAATCGCTAACACGAGAAGCGAAAATAGCTACTGTCAGGAATGGTTTTTAAGTTTATCATAGAATTATATTCTAATTTTAAGGGCTCATAGTCTAGCTTGGTTAGGATTCGAGGTTTGGGACCTTGGGGCCCAGGAAATTGCAATCTAATTTGCAATTTGGGATTTCAAATCCTGGTGAGCCCACTTCTTTTCCTTTTGCTGATATTGGGGCCCGTAGTCTAGTGACCTTTTTAGCTAAAAGAGAGCAGTTAGAGTCGGGGATTTTGGTAGGATCCGGCCTTGGGGTGGCCGTGGCCTGTGTTCAAATCACAGCGGGCCCATTCTGCGCCTTTTTCTATTTTACTAATCAAACTCTATTCATGAAAATCATGCTTGCGACGCAAAAAGATTCCAAGGAAATCGCAGACATAATCAAGAGGCATGCGCAGGACGATTACATGGGCTATGCAACGTTCAGCGAGAGCTACATAAAAGACAAGATGAAGAAGAACAACTTCTTTTTTGTTGCGGAGGATAATGACAAGATTATAGGTTGCGTACGCGCCTCAATCGTGGATATTGACCTGACAGAGATAAGGACGCTCTGCGTTGACGAGTCTCACAGGAAGAAGGGCATAGCCACCGATCTGCTCCAGAAAGCACTTGATTTCCTCAAGGGAAAAAATATGCGAAAAGTCGCAGCGCGCTGCAAGGCAGATAACAAGGAAGCGATAAGGCTGTTCGAGAAGACAGGCTTCGAGAAAGAGGGCTACTTCAAGGAGCATTACCGGAAAGGCATAGACGTCGTGCAAATGGGGAAGTTCCTATAACTAAACCCCGGTCCGCTTTTCCAGGCGACCCATAATCTTCTGCTTTTTGCGCAATCTTCTCGCAGATTCGCCTATCTCCACAAATCCGACCATAATAAGCAGATAGCCGATTAACTGAAATGCCGTATCCTTGAAAAAATTTACAACTATGATTCCGACTCCGATGAATGCCAGCGCAGTCCGCATGAATGAAAGTATCGTTCGTTCCTTGGAGAGCAGGACTTCTTCTTCGGCTATCAGAAGTTTCTTGTCTTGCCTGCGTTTCTTCATACTCAGTTAATAATTCGGCCACAATAAAAAGATTCTGATCGCTTTAAAAATACTCCTATTAAGATAAGATGAGTGAGTCAGATGACTGGTGAACGACTTCCTAGCCGAAGATAAGACTTTTTCTTTAGATACGTCTATGCTTAAATTAAACCAACTCACATTAATTATTAGCAATAGGTGATTATATGTCAGAAGATATGGGTATACAGACAAAACAAGATGAGGATTTTGGAAAGTGGTATCTGGAAGTTGTAAGAAGGGGCGACTTCATTGATCAGAGGAGTCCGGTAAAGGGGTTTGACGTAATACTTCCGTGGGGCTATGCTGTTTGGGAAAGCATACAGCAGATTTTCGACCGATTAATAAAATCGAACGGTGTCAAGAATGCATATTTTCCCTTGGTTATACCAGAACATCTGCTTAAAAAAGAGGAAGAGCATTTCAAAGGCTTCAGGGCAGAGGCATTTGTCATAACAGAAGCTGGCGGCGAAAAGCTCGAGGAAAAGCTCTATGTAAGACCCACTTCTGAGACGATTATGTACTACATGTATGCGTTATGGATACGTTCTTACAAGGATCTACCACTGCTAATCAATCAGTGGAACAATGTAGCACGATTCGACACAAAAATTACAAAACCTTTCATAAGAGGGCGTGAATTCTTATGGCAAGAAGGTCACACTGCGCATGCAACAAAAGAAGATGCAGAAAATTGGGTTAAAACTGTAATAAAAATGTATAAGCATGTCTATGACATGCTTGCTCTCAAACCGCTTATACTTATTCGCCCGAAGTCGGATACATTTGCAGGTGCAGATTTTACTGTTGTTTTTGACACATTAACAAAAGATGGTAAGGTTGTACAGGGTCCTGACTGTCACATGCTTGGCCAGCACTTCTCCAAACCTTTTAACATTCAATATATGGACAGGGATGAAAAAAAGCGATACGTCTGGCAGACCTCATGGGGCATGTCAACCAGGCAGATAGGCATTCTCATAATGCACCATGGTGACGACAAAGGCGCTGTGCTGCCGCCCGAAGTTGCGCCTTATCAAGTAGTTATCATTCCGATACTCTTCACAGGAAAAGAAGAAGTTGTGCTTAAGAAATGCAAAGAAGTTGAAAGTCATCTCGAACAGCACGGGCTGCGTGTTTATATGGACGACCGCGATCATTCTGCCGGCTTCAAGTTCAATGAATGGGAACTGCGCGGGGTGCCGCTGCGACTGGAGATAGGACCAAAAGATATAGAAAACAATGAGGTTACTGCTGTCTCAAGACTGGGCGACAAGAAGAGAATAAAGATTACTGAACTTGGTGAAGTTAAAAAAAACCTTGAAGGTATGCAGAAATCCCTGGCAGTTCACTCGGAAAAATTCCTGTTAGACAACATAAGGGATGTTCACAACATGAACCAGCTGAAAGACATTTCGAAGAAAGGCGGCTTCCTCAGGGGGAACTGGTGCGGTTCTGGCGAGTGCGAAGAGATGATAAAAACAGATTCCGGCGGCTATGAAATACGCGGAACTCTATATGAAAAAGAAGAGAAACCTTTTGCACCATGCCTGTATTGCGGCAAGCCTGCAAAACACGTTGTCTACGTGGCTAAAGCATATTGATTTGTTCGTAATGTGCCCAAAGTACAAAAACAAAAGGATTTAACTACCAAAAATCAATAATTATGAGGTGGGTTAGTGAGCAAGGCAAAAAATCTATCCGATATAAAAAATTTGCCAGTAATGAAAAAATTACTTATTATACTTGTTGTAATTATTCTGCTAGTTGTCGCAGGGTATTATGTTTTAGCCCCTGGCGACTGCACTCTTGGGAATGAGAGAGTATACGCAGGCCAGCCTGTAGACAATGAACAGGCAATCGCAAAACTGACAGGCTTTATCAATAACCTAAACAGGACACAATTCCCTGCCGGCGTGTTCTCGATCATACCTGAGTTGAGCTCGCTCGTGCTTAAAGAAACTCGTGTTACCCGTGTTAAAACCACTAATGTTCTGCTTGGCGACGCACAGGTTCAGGTGAGCGGATTTATGATGGACGTGCCGCACACAGAAGGTGACCGCCTAGTTTATGGTGATGGTTATTTCATCTCAGAAGATAACGGCTATTTGTACAAGACAAACAAAGCGTGCTAATTTGTATTAGAAATGGTTTGTGCTCATAGTTAATTCTCTAAAAATTGTGTGTCAAAGTAAGAAATTTTCATGCTCCAAAAAGATGTGTTAGAGTCTTGCTGTTCACACTAAAGCGTTAGCATCTAGAAATTAATCTGAATGAGTTCTTCTTTTTTCCCCTTGTTATCAGCCTTTATTTTAAAATGGCAGTCTCTGTGGAATTTGTGATCAAGACATTTTACAGTGCCAAAGCTGCCTGCAAAGCACTCCAGTTGTGTAGAAAGATAAGGACATTTCTTGCGCATAAGTAGAATAATGCTATTGGCGGCATATATAATTTTAGGTACTAAGGTCAAAGTCTGGTCATTAGTTGCATAGCAGGATTTTCCCTAAACATGAGATTGATTTTTACACCACAACAATTAAGGTTTAAATACTTCACGACATTATTGATAGTATTCAATTTTTATTATATTGAGAACTTTGATTAACCCTATAATTTTTCAAAGTTCACAATAAGGACTTTGAATGAAATGTGTATTATTCAAAGTCCTATATTCTCTTTGTCTAAGGTGAAAAAATGCAACAGCAAGAGCAGATGAAAACAGGCACAACAACAGTTGGTTTTGTTTGCAAGGATTGTATAGTACTTGGAGCTGAAAGCAAGTCCACGATGGGCTGGCTGGTCGCTGGCAAGGAAGTACAGAAGATACACCAGATAGACGACAAGGTCGCATTAACTATTTCCGGTGGTGTCGGGGACGCACAGGCGCTCATAAGAATAGTAAAAGCGGAGATAAACATATACAAGCTCACGAGAAATGCGGAAATAACAGTAAAAGCAATTGCCACGCTGCTTTCCAACATACTATCCCAGTCGAGATGGTATCCTTACATGTTCATGCCAATACTTGGTGGTGTTGACAAGGACGGGCTTCATATTTTTAGCATAGATCCGGCAGGTGGCGCTGAGGAAGACAAATTCACGTCAACTGGCTCCGGATCACCAATTGCCTACGGGGTACTGGAAGATGGTTACAAGGATGGCATGACCAAAGATGAGGGAATAAGATTAGCGACTCGCGCAATCAGGTCAGCAAAAGAACGCGACGTCTTTTCCGGCGGCAAAAAAATAAACATATTTGTAATAGATAAGAACGGAATTGAAATTGTGAAAGAGGAGAAAATAGCAGAATTCATGAAATGAGCTAATTTCAGTTCTTATTATTTTTAGATCTTACTAAATAAAATTTGCACGGCGGTGCTTCTTTGGATGATAATTGAGATGTGTTAATTCTGGTGACGATATGATAATGGATTCTATAAAGGAAGACCTGCCAAAAAACGCCATGATATCTGATGTAAGCTATGAGGGCAGTGAAATAATACTTTACACAAAGAACAAGGAATTTTTCAATGACTCGACCGACCTTATAAAAAAAATAGTCAACAAGGTCAAAAAACGAATAGAGGTAAGAGCTGACCAGTCTATTGTCATGAATGAGGAAAAAACCATAGAACTTATTAAAAAACTTGTACCTGATGAGGCTGGTGTAAAGGACATATATTTCGAGCCTGAATTCGCCAAGGTTGTAATACACGCGGAAAAGCCAGGGCTTGTAATAGGCAAGAGCGGCGAGACGCTCCTTTCGATAAAGCAGAAAACTTTCTGGACGCCACAGATATACAGGGCACCTGTTATTGATTCGGAACTTATCAAGTCAATAAGAAAAATGCTTCACAAAGATGCCGGCTACAGAAAAAAGTTTCTAAATAAAATTGGCGAGAAAATATACGCCGAGGGCAAGGAAGTTGAATGGATACGGCTGACAGGGCTGGGTTCATTCCGCGAAGTCGGGCGATCGTGTATGCTGCTTCAGACGCCACAGACGCGGGTTCTTCTTGATTGCGGCATGGCTGTTAACCTCACGGCTACAAAACCCTATCCTTATCTGGATGCCTCGGAATTCAACATACAGACGCTTGACGCCGTCCTGCTTTCTCACGCCCACATGGACCATATTGGCATGGTTCCTTATCTTTACGAATACGGCTACAGAGGTCCTGTCTACTGCACAAGGCCAACGCGAGACATAGCTGCACTCATGCAACTTGATTACATACAAATATGTCAGAGAGAAAACAGAAAGGCCTTCTACAGCTCCAAATCCATAGAAGAGGCGATAAGACACTGCATACCACTGGAATACGGGGAGGTTACGGATATAGCGCCAGACATGCGCATAACCTTTCAGAATGCGGGCCATCTGCTGGGCTCCTCAAGCATACACATACACATCGGCGACGGTCTTTACAATCTTGTTTACAGCGGCGACATAAAATATGAAAATACAAAACTGTTTGAAAAGGCTTACACAGATTATACACGAGCAGAAGCAATAATAATAGAATCAACCTATGGCAACAGCGAAGGCTCAAAGCCGTCGCATAAGGACGGAGAAGCTTCGCTTATCCAGCATGTACGAACTGCGTTGGAAAGAGGAGGCAGAGTGCTTATACCATCATTTGCAGTAGGCAGAAGCCAGGATGTCATAACAATACTAACTGAAACTGACATAAACGTGCCAATTTATCTGGACGGTATGATATGGGACACGACAGCCATACACACAGCTTACCCTGAGTACATGTCCAAATACATACAGACACTCATACTGCATAAAGGCAAAAACCCGTTCACCGACAGCAGGCTGCATGGAATAGGCTCGCAGAAGGAAAGAGAAGTGGCATTGAACAGCACAGAACCTGCAATAATAATATCCACGTCAGGCATGCTCATGGGCGGCCCTGCCATAGAATACCTCCAGGCTATGGCTGGAAATGAAAAAAACATGATATTGTTCGTCGGCTACCAGGCAGAAGGCTCGCCAGGTCGGCGCATACAAAAAGGCTGGAAAGAGGTGCAACTTGACAACGGGAAAACTCTGGAGCTTAAGCTGGATGTGCAGACTGTTTCGGGCCTCGGCGGTCACAGTGACCAGCCGCAATTGCTTGCTTACCTGCAGCATTTCAAGAACAAGCCAAGAAAAATCATAGTCAATCATGGCGATGGTACAGGAGCGGTAGAGTTTGCAAGAACCATCCACAAACTGTTCAGGGTAGAATCAGTTGCGCCGAGAAACTTAGAGACAATAAGGTTAAGGTAAAGCCAAGCCTACTTTGCGCAAATACCTGTTTGCTGATCTTGTCAATGGTGAATTAGACCTAATAACCCAGGTACCATCATCGCAGTACAAAGCACCTACCAAACCATGTTCTTTTAACATACTTGGAACCTCTGCAGCAGTCATTTCTATGGACGTGTCTGGTCTTCGAAACCTTACAGGAAAAGAGTATTGTGCCCTGCCTGCGATTTCTTTCCGTAAACTCTTAGCATATTCATAAATGACAGAGATGTCAGCGCGTTCGTCCGGCATAGCCAGCCTAAGATGGTCGTTATCTGGATCTATTTCCTGCAGAGACTGATATGCATCGTTCATCTGACGGAACACAACCATCCTTGCAATCCCAACACCTGTCATACTCGGTCATAAGATAAAAAAGTATTAAAAAGTACTAATAAAACAATAGAATTAACAAATACCACTTTTCGTTCCAATTACTCAATTTTTAAACCTTCGCATCAAACTAATAGGAGTATATACTGTAAGGACTGAGTGGTGAGATATGCCTGCACGATACGGAAAAAAACTGCGCGTAAAGCTGAGGGAAGTAGAGAAGAAATCGAAGAAGAAGTACAAGTGTCCTTCCTGCTCACGCACAGCAATAAAACGGGAATCCAACGGCGTCTGGGTGTGCAGTAAATGCGACACCAAATACGCGTCCGGCGCGTTTGAGTTCAAAGGGTGATAATAATGTATGTTTGTTTAAAATGCAGAAAAGATTTCGAGCTGGAAGACCGGGTAAGATGTCCGTTCTGCGGCTTCAGAATAATCGCAAAGTCCAGACAACCTTTCAGAAAAAGAGTAGTGGCGAGGTAATTTAATGGACGCAGGTATAAGGAGAGAACTTCGGAAAAATCGTGCTGAATATGAAAGACTTGTGGATCTTGGGGTAAGATTAAGGGTTGGTACGCACATAGTGCACGATGGCAGACTAGTAATCAGATATCTTCCACCAACAAGTCCTAAAGATGCTGCAAGGGATTATCAGAACCAACACTCTGGTGCGCACTTTCTGGCAGTATATGTAGAAGATAGAAATGTCCCGACGCATCCTATGTTAGTTAGGTGATAATAATGGAAAAAGCTCGTGAATATTTGGTTGCCAGAAAGCGTGATAAAGACATGTTACCTGCGGAAGTTGTGTATGTCATGGGGCTGGTGGATGATGCAGGCAGTGATGCCAGATTTGCACTGGCTGCGCAGGTAGCGCAGCAAAAATTGCAAGAAACCTATCCGTTCGATAGGTTTTGTATTTCATATCCTGGCCCAACATTTGAGAGCGATGGCAATGAAGTTAAAATGTGCAACGCAAGCGCGTTTCTTGGACAGTGATTAAAATGAGCGAACTTGAAAATCTTATAGGTCATTTGCAGATGCAGAACCAGCAACTGCAGTCGCTGATGATGCAGAAGCAGACTCTTATGATGCAGAGCAAGGAGATTGAAAAAGCCCTGGAACATGTGGAGCTTGCGACAGATGATATTTACCGCTCAGTTGGTCCCATACTCATAAAAACATCAGCCAGCGATGTAAAGAGCCAGCTCGAAGAGGAAAAAGAGGAACTCGATATCAAGATAAAGACACTGGAAAGCCAGGAAAAGCGTCTCAAGGACAAACTCAAGGAAAATCAGGAAAAAATACAAAACATGATGCCTGCAGGTCAGGGCGGGTAAGTAAGGCAATGCTGGGGCTACGTCTACTCAGGAAAACCCGCTTTCGCTATTAGTAAAAAATGATAAGTAATTTTGGTGTAAAATCTTATGGAGTACAGGGTGAAAATGATGAATATGGAAACAATAAGCAAACTTCTTGATGAAATCAATGATGACAGGACAGTTCCAAGAAACATAAGAAACATGGTTCAAGAAGCCAAGGACAACCTGAACGGCAAGCAGGAACTGGCTGTCCGCATCAACGCAGCTATTTCTCTATTAGATGAAGTTTCCAATGATTCTAATATACCCACATACACGCGTACACAGATCTGGAATATTGTGTCCATGCTGGAAGTCATGAATGAGACGGCGAAAGCTTAAGTAAAAATTAACGTGAAGTACCTTCTAATTTTCGGCTGAAATAACCTTTTACAACATCTACAGGATAAACTATACAAGCCCATAACTGAAGGGCATCTTGCCAATCGTCGTTTGTCATTATCTTAGAATCTTCGACTCTTTCTTCGAATCTAGTGTTGGCATATCCAAAAGCTCGCAACATCCTTGATGCATAAGCCGGGGTTGATTCGTGTGGCTGTGCTCCTCCTTCACAAGCTCCATCAGGCAATACATCAGATGCTCCCATACACATATTCTTACTACATACTTCTTAAATCCTGTAGTATAATTACGCATGTAATGCATGTGTGATTTATATTTCTTGTGGTATTTTTTCAAGCGAGTATACAAAATCTTAAATATATCAGACCCCTTATTGGATTAGAAACTACACAAAAGAGGTGGAATACATGGCAATGAAAGATATAATGGGAAAATTCAAGAGCGGAGACGAATACGTCGAGATAGACATGGAAGAGGAAAAGGGTGACAAGAGGCTGCTCGTAGAGGTTGAGCGGCTTGACAATTATGCTGACTCGGACCGGCTTCAGAGAAAAGTACGTGAAGGTAGCATACTTCTTGTTAAGATAAAGGAACTAAAAGCCAAGGACATGGAAGAACTGAAAAGGGCAGTTGAGAAGCTCAGAAAGACGTGCCTAGCCATAAACGGCGACATCGCAGGCATGGGCGAAGACTGGCTCATCATGACGCCGCCTTCGGCAAAAGTTCACAGGGAAGAACAGAGCAACTAGCTTACTATAATTTTTGCTTTTTAAAACCTTCTGTTTTTATTATTAGGCATGACTTTAGAACAGCTAAGTTTAGATTCTGTAAAAAGCGGTCGATTCGAATATGTAGGTTCGATGTATGTTGGCGACAGTTGGATAATTACTAGTGACTATCAATGGCTAGTCAGAGTAATAGAAGAAGAGGCGCCGCCGACAGCGTGTGGATACTTTTTTGGGTGAGTACGAACCTGTTCTAGGCAGCCCAGTAGAGTGGGTGGAGATTTACTATTACAAAGAAAAACCTGTTACTTCATGAAATCTTTTGTGTCGCTGATTGAATATTTCTATCACATCTTCTTTGTAACTCACGGCTTTCTGTAAAGAAGATGGGATCCAAGATTCATTGTTTATAGAGCAATGAATCTTTAGATAATAATTTTTAGAAAAGGTATCCCCAGGTCTGGAGCTTATCGCTGTCAGAATTCCATCTGACTCCTATATCTGTGCGCCAGAACATATTGGGGAGCATAATGTTTGAAACGCGCTCATAGGACTTTTCTCTTGCAGATTGAACTGTTATTCCAGAGCCTGTTATAACCAGGGCATAGCCGGAAACCCCTGCCATTTTCCAGTCGTCATCGATGAGCTTTACGTCACCAATGTGCACGCCGCTACGATCGTCTTTTTTGAAAAGTATTACAGCATCTTCTGAGTACCTTTTGAATGCATTGTTATCATTAAAGGGAAACGGCGGGACAGCTATAACGACACCAATCTGGAACCCTTTCTTTGTCTTGAAAGTAAAATCCTCTCCTGAAGCCAGACTATAAAGAAATTCTCCCATCGGTGTTAGTATGCCTTCCATCTGTATGCTAATAGTAGGGTATCCAAACCTTACGGTGAACTCCAGCGGCCATATGCCTTTTGAGTTCACAATACAGTTTATGTCTATGTAGCCAACATAGCCCGAAGCAATAAGTTTTTCCTTCATCTTTTCCATTGTCATGTGAAACATATTATTTTTTTGTGACCAGTACATCATGGTCCCCATCTCGCCTGTGCTCGGCCCGATTTCTCCAGGAAACATTCTTTTGTGCTCAAAATTAACGTTTATCGGCATTATGAAATCCTTTCCATTGAAAAAAACACCAACAGCTACTTCTACTCCAGGAGCATGCTTCTGTAACTGGAAAACTTTTATTTTTTTAGACCATGTTTTCTTGTAGTGATCAAGAACTAGAATCAGATCTTTTCCGTCTTCCTCATGCCCTATAAACATCAGTTCCTTATCACTCTGCGCCTTTCCACTAGGCTTGAGCACGTAACGGTCTGGGTTGTTTTTCACAAATTCTACGGCTTCGTCAAAATCAGTAAAAGTCCAGTAGGGAAGGACAGGAACGCCGACAGAATTAAGTTCTGACTGTCCAAAATCCCGGTCTTCCTCCAATTTATCTGTGTAGACAGAGCCTCCTATAACAAGCTTTCCGCTTTTTCTCAGCTTGTCAGCGACACTGCCGAATCCGGTATCATCAAAAATTATTACATCAGCCCAGTCAATGTATTCTTCCCAACTATCAATTTTATCCACAAAACCGTCGCAAACGTCCTTCTGATCGGCTTCTTTGACGTAATACTTTACTTCGTGTCCTTCCTTCGTCACCTGCCAGCAAACATCGCCTATCAGTGCTTCATTAGAAACAAACAGAAATTTTTTCTTTTTATCGTTATTGTTTTTTCCGTTTCCATTATTTTTATTCATATCAATATCTAATGTTGCTCTGTCTTTATAAAATTAATGCAAAAAATTTTAACGAATTTTCTTATTTTTTAAATTTGTAGTTATATCTAATTACACATGAAATGCATTTTTATCAAGAAAACAGACGGCAAAGGCTTCGATGTTTTTGCTCTCAGAGACTTCAGGAAGGGTGAAATAATCCTCAGGATGGACCGAAGCGACATAATAACGAAGAAAAATGAATCGAAAATGTCAAAGGACGACTGGAATCATGTAAACTTTTATGGGTATAAAAAATATTTTCGTCTTAAACCACCTGAGAAATTCATAAATCATTCTTGCGACCCGAATTCTTATGACAAAAACGGCATATTATATGCAATCAGGAAAATCAAAAAGGGCAGAGAAATTACCTATGATTATTCTATAAACGGCGTGGAAAACTGGAAAATGGTATGCAAATGCGGGAGTAAAAAGTGCAGAAAAATAGTAAGAGGAAAATTTAGCAGCATGCCTGCTAAGCTGCAGATAAAGTACAGGCCATACCTAGAGGATTGGTTCATAGAAAAAGAAAAAGGATCAGCAAGGAGATAATATGAAAGTCATAAAACCTGTAAATAATGCTGCGGTGAAAAGAATATTTGAGCTCCAGGGATGGGAAACTGAACACAATTTCTATCATTATATGAATACAGGTGTGTCCCACGAATCATGTTTTTTCCCTGTCTTTGAGGGCAAATATGGCATAATGGCTTTTGAAAACAAAGGCGTTATGTGGTGCTACACTGACTCGCTTGCCCCGAAGAATAAGGCGCTGAAATTTTTCATGGAGTTCCTGGAATGGGCATTTGAACAGGGTGCCAAAAAAGTAAGAGCCGAGATAAGAGAGGAACTATGGAAAGCTGTGGTGAAAAACGTAAAAACTGGCGGATACAGAGCAATAAAACCGTCCTACGTGTATTCCTGGCCTGTTTATGACCTCAAAGCATGGGACCCGAATCTTTCCGGCGCTGCTTTCAAAAAACTTCGAAATATAAGAAATCGTTTTCAGCAAAATTATAAAATTAATATTCTAGGGCGCGAGGAAACGTCAAAGAATGATATTCTTAGAGTATTCAAAAGGTGGGAAGAGAGAAGAAAAGGCGATGACAAAACTCATATGGAGTGCTATAAGGCTCCTGTTAAAAACGGCTTTGTAGGTTACGATTCTGTTAGGCTTATAGAAATAGACGGGCGTATTTGTGCAATAAACGGCGGATGGAAGATACCGAACAGCAACATTTTCTATTCACAACTTGGCCTGCACGACTATTCCATGCCTAACCTGGGAGATTTCTGCTACATAGAAGACCTTACATTCCTAAAGGAATCTGGCTATGAGTTCGCTAATTTTGGCGGCAGCACGCCTGCAATGATGGTGTTCAAGAATAAATTTTTCCCGACATACGTGTACAAAACAATAGAATTCAGCATAGTCAAGAAGTAAAGGCAAGTCGTTTATTGGACGAACTTTTTTGTGTAGTCGACGAAATATTTCTTTTTAATATAATCAGAAAGCGCCATGTCCTTCTTTACGAGCTTCCAGAACTCGTGATGCTCAATAACCTTTTTGCTAATGGATGCAGCTATGTATTTTGGTATACCTTTCTCTACAAGAGCCGGCGGCTTTTCATTAAGGAAATCACTCAACAGACTGACAGCTGTTTTATGTTTTCTCGGCGTTTCAGCAACCCACTGATTCTCATGATTGTAAACAAAACTCTTGGCATATTTTGACAAAAATTCTGCGGTGTGTTTTTCTGTAAATATCGGCGGACCTACCATGTTCTTGACAGCAGGCAAAGACCAGACCTCAAGCTCGAAAACAAGGATTGGATCCTTTTCCGCAAACTCAAAACTGCGCAATACATGGAACTCATGATGCTCGAGCAAATGGGTCAGCCTGGCAAGCGCGCGGCGCAACTGTGGATACAATACATCATCTATCACATCTGGCCGCTTCATGGATAAGGCAAGGAACTTTGTCTCGCGTTTTTGCAAAACCATGATTTCTCTGCTGCTTAGCGGTTTTTTTGCATCGGGAAAAAAGAATTTGATTGATGGCTTGGCTTTGTAGCTTCTGACGGCTGCGACGAATCTTATGAAGTTTTCTCCGTTCACTACGGCAGCAACATTCCTTTCCGGGTCTGTTGGATCTATAATTACAAGCGGCTGGTCCTTGAAGCGGTTAGGAGGAATGCCGAGATGCTTTTCTATGTTTATCGTAAATGGCGGTCTCCATTCACTGACAGCATCGATAACATTATCAAAGGAGCCATAGGTCAGAACAAGCAGCTCGCAGATGTAGCCGGAGAACCCCTGGTGCTTGGCATCGGATCCGTAGACGCCAATACCTTTGCAGAACTGCTTCAACAGGCGGATATGATCCACCATGGCAGGCTTAATGTAGCTAAGAACATACTGAAGATGCAGCGGGCTCCTGTCCACGGCCGACTTTATCTTCTCGCCGTACTTTATGCGATAGCAGGGCACAACATCAACGTCAAAACCTTTTATTATAGCGTGAGTGTATGGGTGTTCGGCATACTTTACGTGTGAACGTCCACCAAGCTCTTCGACGATTCTTTTTCCATACTCGAGGCCAAGGCGTTCAAGCTCTTCGCGTTCTATGGTCGAGTCGAACATGATAAATAAATCTATATCATGGTCGCCAGCCAACCATGTAAACTTGCCTATGGAGCCTACAATAACCGCGTCAAGACCTGATACGGTTTTTGCGACGCTCAGCAGTTGATCGACAAATTTTTTGATGCGTTCCTCTTCCAGGTGTGACGGCTTCACCCGCTTAAGAACCTCTGAATGAATATCCATATACATATCATTGGTCAAGCAGCTTATTAAATTTCTTAAATTAAAGTTCTATACATATAGTGGTTTCCATGTTCGTCACTCATCCCTGGATAAATTCCGGCACCATTGAGCAGCGCTCTTATCAGGAAAACATAGTAAAAATGGCGCTTACTGGCAATACGTTGTGCGTAATACCAACAGGTCTTGGCAAGACGTCAATAGCAGCTCTAGTAGCAGCAGAGCGCCTCAGCAAAAACATGAAGGGCAAAATACTTTTCCTTGCACCTACCAAGCCACTGGTTAGCCAGCACTATCGCAGTTTTGAGAAAATGCTCAAGCTCGGAATGGAAATGCAGGTGGTGACTGGGGAAAGTAAAGCGGAAGAGCGCTTCAAGCTATACAAGAATGTTGACATAATATTTGCCACGCCGCAGACCATAGGCAATGACATAAAATCAGGTCTGCTGAACCTGGCGGACTTTTCGCTAGTGATATTTGATGAGGCTCATCGGTGCATCGGCCAATACGCTTACGTGTACATAGCAAAGCACTACATACAGAACGCCAAGGACCCTCTCATCCTTGCGTTGACTGCTTCTCCGGGCGGCCAGAGATACAAAATAAATGAGGTGCGCGACAGTCTGTTCATAAAGAACGTGGAGATAAGAGCAAGGGAAGATCCTGATGTTAAGCCATATGTGCAGAGCGTTAATAATGACTGGGTTAGGGTGGAACTGCCTATACCGCTGAAGTCTGTGCAAACCTATCTCAGCAACATAAAGAACAGCCGCATAAAGAAGCTGATGGGATGGGGTATTGTAAATTCCTCAATGGTTAATAAAACCCAACTCCTTCGACTACAGGAAAATCTTGCTAAAAAGAAAACTGGCAGTGCCTATGGGGCCATGTCGCTTATAGCTGAAATAATAAAAGCCGATCACGCTTTGCTGCTTGTAGAGACGCAGTGCCTTAGCTCGCTGCAGAAATATTTTGAAAAGGTTTCTGGCGAGACAACAAAAGCATCTACGCGGCTCCTTGCTGACGAGAATTTCAAGAATGCCATTCGCCTTACCAACGAGCTTGTTGCAGAGGGCAAAGAACATCCGAAACTGGAGAAGCTAAAGGAAATCGTTACCAATGAACTCAAAAACAAGGACGCAAGGATAATAGTATTTGCCCAGTACAGAGATACCATAGCCAAAATAAGTGAAGTCCTCTCAGAAATAAAAGGGGCTGCGCCCGTAGAGTTTATCGGTCAGGCCAAGAAGAAGGGGAAAGGTCTTAGCCAGAAGGAGCAGATGCAAATACTTAATGAGTTTCAGATGGGCTTTTACAATGTACTGTGCGCAAGCCAGGTAGCTGAGGAAGGCCTGGATGTAGTTGAAACAAATGTTGTAATATTTTATGAGCCGACGCCTTCGGCCATAAGAAAAATCCAGCGTTCAGGCAGAACAGCGCGCACGCAGACGGGCAAAGTAGTTATACTAATAACAAAGGACACGCGGGACGAAGCATTCCACTGGTCTGCTCACAACAAGGAGAAGCAGATGAAGAAGACTCTGTATGACATGCAGCGCAAGAATGTGGATGTGCAGAAGTCGATGGGTGAGTTCAAATGACGAGAAAAAATATCTTGATTAAAGATGCCCTAGGCAACAAAGTTTCTGGCGTGCTTTCCATTCCGAAAGACGCTTCCTTTGTAGTTGTGATGTCACATGGATTTACTTCGAACAGAAACAGCCGACTTTATATTCAATTAGAGAAAGAACTCAATGCAAAAAATATCGGGACCGTTAGATATGAATATTATGGGCATGGATTAGCTTATGGACATAAAAAACGTGGCTTATCCAATGATACTACTATAACCAAAACTGTTGAAAGTCTCAAGTCAATAATAAAATATTTAAGGCAAAGGGGCTATAATCGAATAGGTTTGGTTGGTTCTAGTTTTGGCGGGTTGATTTCGTTAATTGTAGCTTCTCAAGATAAAAAATTTGAATTTTTATTATTAAGATCACCAGTTACAAATGTAATTGAACTTTGGAATGAAAGAGTGTCGGGTTCGAAAAATAAAATATTACATGAATGGAAAAATAATGACATATTTCATTACAACCGAGAAGAAGTGGAATATGATTTGAAATGGGAATTTTGGACTGATATGCAAAAATATAATATGTTGAAAATCGGCGAGAAAATTTCATGTCCAATATTTATTGTTCATGGTGATAAAGACGAAATAGTTCCAATAAAATACAGCGAAGATTTTTCAAAAACTGTAGGAGCGAGATTGAAAATAATAAAAGGGTCTAATCATAGCTATTCAAATCCAAAAAACTTTATAGAAATGAAAAGTTCTATAAAGGATTTCGTACTCAAACAAACAGAGTCTAAAATAAAGACAATAATATTTGACTGGAACGGCGTCATAGGTGACTCGCTTGCTCTTGACCATTTTATATTTCTGCAGGAATGCAAAAGGGACGGCGTAAAAGCTCCAAAGTCTCTGGCATTTTACAGGAACCTCTTCAATGAAAATATTTTTGTGAGCATGAAAAAACTAGGTTTTGTTTTTGATGACATGGATGAAAAATACAAGCAACTTTATCAAAAACATATTAGCATGTCAAAAATATTTCCTGGGATGAAATCTGTCCTAAGATGCCTTAAGAAAAAATACAGTTTAGTCCTCATAACTTCAAACTACCAATGCAATGTTGACTCGTTCATCAAAAAATACAAGCTTGAGGGCGTCTTTGACTCTATACTTACAGCAGATACAAGCCACAGCAAAGAGGCTAACATAAAAAATTTCCTAATAAAATTATCTCTAAAGAAGGAGGAAGTCATAACCGTAGGCGACACGGTCATGGACATAAAATCCGCAAGAAAAAACGGCCTGAAAATAATTTCAACTGTGTGGGGATACCAGAGTAAGCGCACTCTTGTGGCAAATAATCCTGATTATGTTGCAAACAAGCCAGAAGACATAATAAAAATAATCGGTGAAATTAATGGGTAAGCAAATTATAATCTACGCGGACAACCGCGAGAATAACAAAGTCACAGACATACTCAAGCATCGCTGTGATTTACGGCAGAAACAACTGACTGTCGCTGACTATCTCTTAAGCAAGAAAGTTGCTGTTGAGCGTAAAACATGCGAGGATTTTCTTTCCAGTATGGTTGATGGTAGATTATTCAAACAGCTCGGTGAGTTAAAGGAGAACTTTCGTATGCCTGTGTTAATAATAGAAGGCAACGGACTTCTGGACACTGATAGAAAAATACACCCCAATGCCATACGTGGCGCAATTGCTTCTGTAGCGACAGACTACTGTCTGCCAATAATATGGACCAAGACGCCTTTGGAAACAGCAGAAATGCTTATCTCCATAGCAACGCGCGAACAGATAACAAAAAATAAATCCATTGCCTTGCGCGGAAAGAAAAAAGCAAAATCCATGAATCATCGTCAGGAATTTCTTGTTGCCGGATTGCCGCAGATAAGTACCCAGACAGCCCGCAAGCTATTGAAACACTTCAGCAGCCCGGAAAAGATTTTTGCAGCCACTAAGGAAGAACTAATGGAAGTTGAAGGAGTCGGGCCGAAGAATGCGAAGAGGATACGGCTTGTTCTTGCCAAAAAATATGAAAAATCTGTGCTGGAAGATTAATATTTGCCTCTTCTTGACCTATAGGCGTCGTTTCCCTTGTATGCCGTGTTTTGGACACCATAGAACATACTGGTTCTTTCTCCCATATCGTTTATTGATCCTTCTATCTGGTAGCCTTTTAGAAGAGATGTCGGCCGGAATTCAATGTGCCGCTGGGCCGGGGCTTTCAGGTCTTCTGTATGAGGTCTAGTAATAAATGACGGGTAGGATATTGACGTGGCGAATTTCCATAGAACGGTCTTATCTTTGATTGACAAAGCGTACAAATGTCCATCCCAAGAACCAAAATAGACATTATCATTGTGAACGTTTGGCGATGATAGTATTTCCCCATCGGTCAGAAATCGCCACAAAAGCTCCCCGTCATCGGTATGAACAGCATAGAGGTTGTTGTCAGAAGACCCAAAGAAAACAATATCTCTATAAACAAAGGGGCTTGAAACTATCTTATTTCCTGTCTGAAACTTCCATTTTATTGACCCTGATGAATCTATTGCGTATAATTTTCCATCATAAGTTCCAACAAAAACTTTCTTGTTAGAACAGAAAGAAGCAGAGCCGCCAATCCAATTCGTAAAAGTCTTCCATATTAATTTACCACTGTTGACGTCAAGACACCTTACAAATCCGTCGCCTGACCCAAAAATAACCCTGCATCCCTCAGCCTTAGGGAATGTTCCAAAGGACCTCTTTGTGAAACTGCTGACTTCATTGTTGTTTTTGTCAAGAATAAGCGGAGTAGAAACAGTATAATTTCCCGCTTGAAATTTCCATAAAATTTCACCTTCCTTTGAAAGGCGATACAGACAACCGTTATAATTACCAATTACCACAGTATCATTTACAACTGCCGATGAAAACCAGAATTCGTTGCCGGTATTTATCCGCCACAATTCCTTTCCGTCTTCCAGCGATAATGCCCGAAAAATTCCGTTTGCCGACCCAATGTAGACCAATCCGTCGACTATCACGGCAGTTCCGTAAACTTTTGAACCTGTGTTAAACTTCCACTTTAACTGACCGGAACAATCGATACAGTAAACAAAGCCGTCAGTCGAACCGACCACAAAAAGATTTTCATAACATGTAGGGGATGAAAATATAATACCGTCTGTCTTGAAGCTCCACTGTTTTTCCCCGTTTTTATCAAGGGCATAAAGAAATGTGTCGTTGCATCCAAAGACTATCAAGTCTTTTGAGACAGAAGGGGAGGAAAAAATGCTGCCTCCAACGTTTATGCTAGGGATGCGGTTTACCTGTTGATGCTCCTTTAAGTCAAAATCTGAATCAATCACGCTTTCGAAGCCAATACGATCCTTCTTTTCATCGTATTCCATACTTTAATTTAATTGCTGAAAGTTATAAATACTTTAATTTAATTGCTGAAAGTTATAAAACATGTAACAAGAATCAACCTTAAGAACATTTTTGCCGTATTCTTCTAGCATGAAAGCAAAAGACATCAGGAACCTTACCATAACGCTAGTAGTTCTCATAGTCGGAATCAAGCTAATAGTCATGATAAGTAACCGCTACATTAATCAGGCTGGTGTTGCCGGGTTTTCAGATCTGATTAAGGGTTTTACGGGTATGGGAGACCTTCTAATCTACGGTCTTGCTATTATAGTAATTCTCTTGATTCCGTATTACATTTCAAAGAGATCGGGTGAAAAAAATGCTTTACCTAATAGGCCTAGGCCTCTGGGACGAGAATGACCTTTCGCTACGCGCCTTGGCAACAATGAAAAACTGCCAAGATGTTTACTGCGAGTTCTATACAAACAAATGGCTCGGTGATATGGACAAGCTGGAGGAAATAATAGGCAAGAAAGTAAAACTGTTAAAACGTGTAGACGTTGAAAGCGAGCTGCTTACAGATGAAGCAAAGACAAAAGATGTCGCGCTTCTGGTGCCGGGAGATCCGCTTGCTGCCACGACTCACATACAACTCATGATAGACGCGCAAAGCAAGAATGTCGAGACAGCGGTAATACACTCATCAAGCATCTACACTGCCGTAGCTGAAACAGGATTACAACTCTACAAGTTCGGCCGGACCACTACATTGGCCTTCATAGAAAAATCTTTCAAGCCCAGCAGCCCATATGAAGTAATAATTGAAAATAGGAAAGCCGGCCTGCATACGCTTGTTCTACTGGATGTGAAAGAAGACAACAGATACATGACAATTTCCGATGGCATAGATGTCCTTACACAGCTAGGCATGGACAAGGAAATAAAAATAGTCGCCTGCTGCCAGCTCGGCGGTTTAGAACAAAAAATACGTTATGGAACGATGAATGAACTCGCAAAAGATGAGTCATTACTTGGAACTCCGGCAGTCATAATTATTCCAGGACATTTGCACTTCAAGGAAGAGGAAGCGTTGAGGATATATGATTGAAAAACAACTCAAAGAGGAAACGGAAAAGTGGCTGGCTAAAATAAAAGCGGAGCGTAAAAAAGTTAAACTAATTGATAGCCCAAAAGAAAATCTCTTAAAAAATATTGACGCCTATATTTCTGACAGCGAGCATTTTCTTAAGAAAGGCGATTTGATAAGAGCTTTTGAAGCGGTGATATGGAGTTGGTCGATAATGGAAATCGGCTTGGAGCTCGGTATTTTTAAAAAATAACTTTTAATATGTTATCCCTATGAATATACTCAGTGATTCTTATGTCAAAACTCGGAACAACAAAGGGCGTCTTCAAGATGATGCTGTCAGGAATGGCAGAGGACTGGCAGCAGATGGATAAAAAGTTCTACAGGCTTGTATTCGGCGTCGCCGGATTTGTAGCCATGGCTTTGTTCTGGTTCTACTTTTTGAGAAACATGAGCCCGTTCGGGTTCTAGATAGGAAGCAGGTCGCCAATTCTACAAATGTCATGAACACTTCCATATACCATATGGCCTCCGGGCGTGTTGCATGGAGATGGAGTGCCGTGAAATGCGATCATGACAGGGTCATCGTCGTTTCTTGCCATAGTAAATATGTAACCCGGTCCGGTAATTTCACTCCTGCCAGTTCTTTGTAGCTCTTCGACGGCTTCTCTGTATTGTCTTAATGAAAATTCGCAACTGTAAGTGTATTGTCTGTTATCTTTGCATCAAAACTAAAATGTTCATAGAATACACGGTCGCCTTCGCAATACATACGCGATCCATTTGAATAAATATCTCCTTGATCCCGTGTTGTGTTCCAAAAGACTTGTTTCTCCAACATTTGATCACCCTCTAAAACCATTTACAATTTCTTTATCTTGCCTGGACGCGGCTCGAAGCAGACGCCCTCGGAAAGCAACTCATTGACAGCGGAATCTATGACGTCTTCTGGCAGGCCTGACACCTTCAGGAGCTCTGAATAGTCACAACCATTTCCTTCGTCATGTTTTTCTATTAACTTAAGAATTTCATCCTTCTTGTCCGAAGCTGGCGCCTCTTCCTGGGACTGCACTATGGCCTCGACTTCGTCAGGCTGGATGCCGAAGCGCTCCTTCATGATCCTTTCCAGCTCGCCAATGTCTGCTGTCTGCTTTTGATGTTCCAGGACTGTTTTTCGTTTGCTGTCAAATTCTGTCTGCTGCAAACGAAGTTCAAGTTCGCGCAGCAGACCAAAATTGTGATCCTCTACAACAGTAATTATTTCTGGCGCCAGGTAGATTTCACCCTGATATTCTTTGACGCGGGCAATAAGATCTATCTCGCTTCCGACTCCAACGTTGTCGAACATAGACACGGCATTGAATGCCTTCACGCGTATCGTGTCGCTTCCGTCGTCGATAGATATAGATGCGAATTTGCCGTTTTCAGAAACAAATTTATCCACAATAGTAGCTAATATGCGCACGCGAGCCAGGCGAACACCCTGATTTGTAATAACATAATTAGGATTAAGTCCTTCCTGATTAACAAAGCGACCGCTTACAATCTGCTTTATTTTTGTCTTTACGCTGTGAATTCTTTTCTTCTCCATAATAGATCCCTTCTTTCCAAAGAAGGTCTCTATCACACCCCAAGAAAGGAGCGTGACTCGGACCTTGTCCTCGAATATTACTTCTTTTTCATAAACACTCTCGTGCTGGTCGGTTATTGCTTCTATCAAATTTATTTAAATTCGTGTCACCTAGATTTTCCTGATGAAGCCCGGACGCGGGTATATTATCATGCCTTCTTTCTCCAGACGGCTTATGACATCGTCAACGTCCTCAACACCCTGGTTTTCTGCCTCTGCTTTCAGGTCGTCTATGGCCACTTCCTTTGACTCCTTCTGCAGATCATCTAGTATTTTCAGGACTCGCAGCAGTTTGGTCCGCTTGCTGGATGTTACACCGCCTTCCAGCATGTCAACATCAAATGTCTGTGTTTCAGTATCATAGCCAAGCTGCCTTAGGGATGCCATCATCAGCCTTATGGCACGCTCAGCATCCTCTTTTCTTATGGTATTATCCAGGCGGACCTTGGCCGATGCCTCGGCAAGGCGTATCAAAGCTTCGTACTGTCTCAGCGTAATGCTAACAGCCTGTTTCTCTGTACTGCCGTAACGGTTCCTCATATCCACGTAAAAATTTTTGAGCATCCCACTTGCGTCTTCGGAGAGCTCCATGCTGTTTATCTGGCGGGCGTAGGCGATGTACTTACGCAGCAGATTCATTGATATCGGCGGCTCAATCATGTCAGGCCTTGTGCGGGAGATTATTATGTGGGCTGCCAGCTGCTCGTCATTGATTTTGTCCGGTATGTCGCGCAGGGCAAATTTCAAATCAAATCTTGACAGGAGCGTTTCAGGTATCTGTATCTGCTCGCCTATGGAAGTGTAAGGGTCAAAGCGACCGAACTTTGGATTTGCGCCGGCCAGTACAGCGGTCTGCGCCGGCAAGGTGGCGACGATGGATGCCTTTGCAATGCTTACTGTTTCAACGGACGTGGCTTCGTGCATTGCTATCTGGTCATCGCGGTTCATTTTGTCGAACTCGTCTATAGCAATCAGGCCCTTGTTACACAGTATAAGTGCTCCGGCTTCAAGAACCCAGCCGCCGATAGCCTCGTTCTTCACCACGGTAGCTGTAAGTCCTGCACCACTTGCGCCGGTACCGGAGACATAGCGACCGCGGGGGACTGCTGATGAAACCAGCTTCAGGAGCTGGGTCTTTCCGACACCGGGATCCCCTGTTATCAATATATGTATGTTGCCGCGGACGCGAGAACCGTCTGGAAGCACGTGCACAAGACCGCCGAATAATTGAAGAACGACAGAATCCTTTATGTCATCCAAAGCAAATATGCCAGGCGCGATGGATGCACGAAGCATATCATAAACATTTGGATTTGTAGAGAGATCCCTTATCTGCTTCTCGTTTTCCGGCGTTATCTCCAATTCCTCGAACTCAACCTGGCTTGTTTCGACATGATTTGTCTCGACATAGGTGTCCATGTTCGTGCTCAGCTTGCCTTTGATATGCTTTGGTATTTCCTTTACTATTCCGACTAGCTTGAGGTTGCTGCCCGGATCAGTCTTTTTTTGCATCTTTGGCGTTGTCAAATCCTCTTTGAGCAGCACAGTTATCTCGCCCGGCTGCTCGCCGGTGGTTATTTCAAAAGGTTCTATAGCCTTGAGCCATCTTATGTCAAACATTTTCTTGTCAATGAGAGTAAAATCACCGCGCCGGCCGCACTCGCACACAGCAGGCTTCTGAACTATCTTTCCTGTTTGCAGAACATTTATCTTGGCCTTGCAGTCAGGACACTCAAAAATCGCCTCATATATCTGGGGCTTTACTTCAGAAGCTGCTTTTATTGTGGCGTCTATGGACCACAATCTTCCTAGATGAACAGCGCGCAGATTCCTTATGCGGATATTGCGACTTTCAGGCAGGTTTCTTATGCGTACGTTTATTTTTTCATCAGTGGCGGCTGTGGTAGCAGCAGCCACATTAAATACGTTCAACACACGTTCCGGATTCTCAAGCAGCTCGTCAGCAAGAATAGCATCATAGCGGTCAATGTGAGAAAAATCCACAGTCAATGATCTTTCTTCCTTGAGAGATTTTACAAGCTCAGGATGATAATATTCCCTTAAGAATTTCTCGAGTTTTTCCTGAAGGTCCATGACGTTAAGTAAAACCTAAAGGTATTTTAGGCTGTTGGCGTTCGTTTCCTCTGTTTCGTGTGGAACAACCAATTACTAGTGACACAAAAACATGTCGCATTCTTTAATAAAGATTTGACTCATCGTTTAGGCTGGTAAATATGTTACGAACATTTTCAAATCAGAGGAAAGGGCGTAGGAAAACGGCTGATTTTAAAATAGCGCATTCCGAACTTAATATGCTATTGGATGCGGTTGCCTATAGTAAAAGTGTAGTTGAACTTCACGCGTTTTTTATAATAGCAGGCGTTCATATTTTTCCCGTAATGGTTTTTGGATAGATCTTTACCAGGATGGTGTGAATTATGACCCAATTGGTACAGACATTCCATACGTAATAGTCAAAACCCCAGCAGAAGCAGTTGAATATGTCAGTGAATTTGCGCGCTCTTGTCAAAACAGAACTTCCTATTTTAGTCATCCAGCTCTTCAAAGAATTATGGGTCAGACTCCATTGGACACAAAAAATTTACGAGCACGTCTTACTATTTTCAAGGGCGATACTAACGCGAGATATTACATCGATCTCCATGAACATAGCGATACGTATCGCGGAGTTAATTTAGATTTCACCACAAGGAATATGCCTAGCTCTTCAATGACTTGAGCTGGGCTTCAAGTTTTTTCACAGCCTTCTTGACACTGTCCAAGCTCTTGGCTCCGGCACAAACAACACGGCCGCTGCTAAACAGCAAGAATGCGACTTTTGGGTCGTATATACGATAGACAAGGCCTGGAAATTGCTCAGGTTCATATTCACTGTTTTCCAGCTGAAAGGCAAGCTGGTCCAGATTAAGGTCGCGGCCGAGATTGACTGCAACAACAATATTTTCTATTTTTACCTTGAGATTATTTTCGTTGAAGCGAATGCCGATTTTCTTGATGTTTCTGACAGTCTTCTTGAGCGCTTCTTTGGCTGCGGCTGTTGAGCGTGCACCGACGCAAATTATCTTACCGGATCTAAATATTAAAGTAGCAACTTTTGGATTATCCAATCTGTATACAAGACCGGGAAACTGTTCTGGTTCGTATTCGCTGGATTCAAGGACATTAAGAAGTTTGTCCAGTGAAATTATTTTTTTAATATCCGTAGATGCAACAACATTTTCGACTTTTATTTTTTCTATTTTTTTCTTTTCGATTTTTATTTTTTCGGCCACAAAAATACCCCCTGTGTGTCTAAAATCTGTCGTTTAAATAGCAGTATTTAAATATACGGCGAAATATTTAAATACCCAATTGAATGTGATGGAACTGCAATATTCATCAATCACGGGTTGATTGTTATGATTTACAGGGACGTAATCAAGATTAAAACGAAAACCAACGCTTTCTATGACGTCACAAAGCAAATAGATGAAATAATAACTGGCAGCGACGTAAAAGACGGGCTTTGCAATGTTTTTGTAAAGGGCACAACCGCGGCGCTGCTTCTCAATGAAAATGACAGGATGCTCATAGAAGATTTCCGCAGGCTTCTGGAAACGTTGATACCTGATAACCACTTGTATCAGCATGCTGACAATGCACAGTCACACCTGCGCGCGTCAATGCTTAGCCAATCATTGACAATACCGCTGTCTGAAGGAAAAATGGCAATGGGCGAGTGGCAAAATATCCTTCTCTTTGAGTTCGACACAAAACCAAGGGAAAGAGAAATTATCGTAACGGTTCAGGGAAACTGAAAATACAGTTTTTTAAGTTATAGTATCTAATTCTCTGCATGCGCCTAGCAGCATTGATAAGCGGAGGCAAGGACTCGATTTACGCTACTTACCTGGCAAGCAAAGAGCACACTGTAGAATATGCTATTTCCGTGGTTTCTGAAAATCCTGCCAGCTACATGTTTCATTATCCTAATATTCATCTTGTTACGCAGCAGGCTGCTCTGATGGGTTTGCCACTAATCGCAAAGAAAACAAAGGGCGAGAAGGAGAAGGAGCTCGACGATTTAGAAGATGCCATAGCCTCGTTGAAGGGAGAGATAGACGGCGTCGTCACCGGTGCGTTGGCGAGCAGCTATCAGAAGATGAGAATAGACTCTATTTGCAAGAGGCATGACCTGCTTTCCATAGCACCATTGTGGCACCGTGATCCTGTGGAACATCTGCATGCTGCGCTCCATGATAATTTCGAAATAATAATTGTGGGTGTTGCGGCTCCGCCTCTCGATGCCAAATGGCTCGGACGCAAAATAGACCACCAGTGCATAGATGACCTTGTTGCATTGAACAAGAAACATGGGATAAGTACTGTGGGGGAAGGTGGGGAATTCGAGAGTCTAGTGCTTGATTGCCCCCTCTTTCTGAAGAAAATGGAAGTTGTTAAAGCTGAAACGAATTGGAGTGAGAAGGAAAGAAGCGGTACTTACGACATCAAAGAAATCAGACTTGTGGACAAATAATTTGATAGTTTCCTCTAGACATTTTCTTTATAATTCCTTTTTTCCAGTATTTACATATGTAAGAACGGGGGCTTTTATAACCTAACTTTTTCATCTCCAACACAAAATCTCTTGTAGTAAAAATTCCGTCTTTTGAAATCCCTTTCATTAGCTCTAAAGAAGAGTATTGTTCCCGTCTAGATCGAAATTTTAGCATTGAATGCGTCTTCTGTCTTTTCTCTTTACTTATAAAATCTATTTCTTTAATAAATTTTTTGACATTATCCGCATAAATAAACAAGTCAGTTCTAAGACTTATGAAACCTCTTCTGGCTTCTGTTTCGTTTATTCTTATGCATTCAGGCACGAGCTTATTATTTATTTCAAAGTGTTTTTTTAGTATCAAATGTTCGCCTAAAATCAGCGGGTCTGGATTTTTTATTACCTCTTCTAATTCTTTAGGAAACTTTTCTGATAACTTTCTTATGTATATTCTTTCTCCAAACTTGCCAGTAACTTTATTTTCAAAAATATGAGTCACATTAAAATTTCTCTTCAAGCTAATGTATCTTTTGCTTCCAGATAAAATTGGACTGCCCTCAGCCTCGAATGCGATTTTCAAATATTCCCTGCAAAATTCTTTGTTATCAAGAATAAAATTGGGTATATATTCTGGAAAAGGAATCAAATTCCTTATTAAATTAGTTGCCCGCTCCGATTACGCCTTGAGACTGAACGCAAAAGTTTATGATACATCCGTCTTTGCGTCGCTCTATTGATGCGTATATCGAAGATGTCAGGACTATAAAGAAGAAAATATTGATTACGTGAAATGTAAGCGGAAATTTTAGAAGAAGTAACTACTCTCTCTTTCTGTGTGTGAAGGCGACCTTTATTTCCTGTGGAGAATTGCATAAAATCTTTCAAAGAATTAGTTACAAAAATATTTATAACGTAACTTGAGCTTCGGCTGAGGGGAATTCAGCCTTGTATTCTTTTACAGATGTGACCTTAGCTCCAAAAATTCCCCCACGAGCGAGAGGAACCGACCCGTCCGAGAACGAGCGGTCGGCGTAGACGCCCAGATAGACGTCGAAGCACCCGTGCCCGCCACGATGAAGCCAGCGAACGCCCCGAATGCCAACTCTTTCAGGCTCGCTTTGATCTGGTGTATAAACGTGATGACTGTGCGGCAATAATGCCCCTTGTTCGTCTCTTGCATCATGACCAAGTGTGAACTGCGGATAACCAAGAGAATTTCTAACGTCAACAACTTCGTCGCCTTTCTCATAGACTTCCCTTCCACGCAGTTCTTCCAATCTTTTAAGCCCTTTTGCGCCAATTCTCTTTTCAAGCTGTTCTCTTGAAAACACAGGCACGATTCCGCTAGGCGCGATTGTTGCCACGCCAAGCTCTACGTCTCCATCTTGCAGCCTGTACCCGAGTACTCTTGTAACAAGCTGCTGACCTATCCCTTCTGCGCCGTTTCCGTAAGGCTTATTGAAATCAAGAACATAACCCCATCTCCAAGGCATACCATTCCTTTGAAAATTCTCATTAAAAATAGCATGTTCTTTGCCTAATCCTCTTATTGCCTCGTCCTCGAAAAGCATAGGACCGCCAAAATTTGTGTTGTTGGCTTGATTATAATCTCTCAAAAATTGCGCCGACTTTGCCTGCGTCATATTTGCAACAAGTTCGCCGTCCTCGAATGTCGGGTAGTGAGGCGCGACTTTTATTGTATGTGCCGGAAAATAAATATGAGAACCGTCGTAAAGCTTCGTGTCCACTTCAGGAATACTGACACTTATCCATTCGCTTTCGGCTGGAAGCACGAGTTTCTTATCTGCAGTTTGCATGTCCATATATGATCTTTTATTATGATTTCAGTTAACCTTTTAAAGCTTTCTATTATTTGTCACTTTTTGGTTGTCAAAACCTCGCGCTCTCTAAAGCATTTTTGCAGTTGCACTCACGAGCAGCAGTAATGTTGGGTATGCAGTCGAAGATTAGGCGGCGAAGCTTCTCGTTGTTCTCCTTGAACTTTTCGCCAACATTCTGGGCTGACACTGGCTTCATAGAAGCGTCCTTTAACCCTGCATCGTAGTCTGTAACCAAAGATATATTGGCGTAACACATTTCCATTTCTCTTGCAAGTATAACTTCCGGATACTGCGTCATGTTTATCACATCGCCGAGGGTACTGTAAAAAGATGATTCTTGTCGTGTTGCAAAGCGCGGGCCGTTTATCACTACAACAGTGCCCTTCTCATGGACGACAAAATTAAGTGATTTTGCCATTTCAATTATTATTTTCCTTAATTCAGGGCAGTACGGATCAGCGGCGCTTACATGTGTCACAGGCATTTCATTGAAAAAAGTATCCTCACGGCTGGAAAAATTAATGAACTGATCGGGCACCAAGAAATGACCAGGCTCTATCTCTTTCTTCAGGGAACCGACAGCAGAAGGTGCAATTACGCGGGATACTCCGAGCTCTTTGAAAGCATACAGATTAGCGCGATAAGGTATCTTGTGCGGGGGAAGCTCGTGCTGGGGGCCATGACGTGCTATAAACGCAACTTCCTGACGACCTATAGTACCTACGGTAACAGGCGAAGAAGGCATGCCAAAAGGGGTTTCCCTTTGGATAACTTCTGCATTGTCAAGCAGCGAGTAAAAGCCAGATCCACCGAATATTCCTATCATAGGTATAGCATGCCCGAAATCTTTTAATTAACCATGATCATAGTTGTACGTTATGGTAACGTTTGTATCTGATGAAATAAGGAAAGCGTCCAGGGAAATGGCGAAAAACGTAGACACAAATTTCCCCTATTATGGCGAGGCACAACTTTACGTTGCACGCTACAGACGTGAGCCTACGGTTCGGGCTGTACCTGCCCATTATTTTGAAGGCGTCGTCGTTGCTTTTACTAGGCCTGATGAAGGTGAGATAGCAATGCCGCCCATTGAAAAGATTCCGTATGAAAATGGTGTTCACTCATGGGAATTTGTGCTCAGACATGAAAAGTTACATAACTATATACATGACCGCGGCGGAATTCAGAACGAACGCGACATAAATGATCATGTCGCTTATACGGTAGGGCCCAAGTATGGAATAGACAGATTTCCTTTCTGACCGAAATCTTTATATACTAGCCACTACATAGTAGTAACATTATGGTGATTTTTATGAAGTACAATAAACCTATTCGGACCGCAGTTGATCGTGCTGGAAAAGGATGGTATACTCGTTTAGAAAAAGAAATAAATCAACTCACGACACATACGCGTGGGCCATATCCTTGTTGGTCATTTCAGGCTGCTTTGGATTCCGTTTCTTCAGTAAGGCAAACTCCACGATTGCCAAATTTAGAAGACTATGACAACCGCATGCAATAATGAATATTATAGTGATAAAACATGGACTATAGAAATATGGATTTTGCAAGAGTAATGCCAGTTGATGTTGAAATAGACCACAGACAAAGGTCCTATTCAGCATTAGCAGCGCCTTTTGTTGCTTATCTGGCAGTAGAAGGTGCAAGGCAGCTAGGCTTTGATACAAAGCCGGTTGTAGATGCTATAGGCCATGCTGGCATTGTAATCGGGTCATTGGCTGCAGGTTACATTACTGCACGATTGTCGCAGGACTTGCGTAGATGGTATTTAGAAGATAATGTGGAAAGTACAAAACGCACTGAAGTTGTAGGACGACCTATTTAATTCTACTTAGAACGGCAGCAGCGAAATTATTACCGGCGTCAGGTATAGAGAAAGGAAGGTGTAGACTACAAATGCTACCACGACTACTTTCAATTTCGTTTTCATGTCAGCTTCTTTTATCAATAGTTCGCCCAGAATTATCCAGACTATTAATGGCAAAATAAGACCGATGTAGGGAATAGCCACATAGCCTGCTATAAGACTTCCTATGATAGGTGCAAGGAAAAATGCAATCAAAGCCATGATAAGCAGCCGTTTCACGTTAACGTTGTGGGCTATTACCTTGTCTGCTATCACAAGTGCCAGGAAAATTATCAATACATTCACGAGGGTTGCTATTATGCCACCTAAGGTCATGGGCACAAAACTCAAAATATCTACCATAATTATAATTTGTTGTGCTGGTATATAAATCTGTTAATCTTATAGTCTTAATTATGAGATTTGAAGAAATCGATGAAAAACTAAGACGGGGTAAATATATCGTATGGGTACCAATCGCAGAAGAAGACAAGAAACATGCTGTCAAAAAGCTGAAAGCTTAATTATTTCCCGATTCTTTGACAAGATCCGCTACTTTTTTGCCATCGGCCTTGCCTTTTGCTTTACCAAGGATGATGCCTATGAGAGCTGAATCATTTTTTCCAGGATTTTCCTTTATAGTTAATTGTACAAGCGCTCTCAGCTGCTCATCTGGCAAACGGTAATAACCAGACATGGCAGAATCAATTGAGCTGCCGGCGCAGAGCGCTTCAAGTATCGGCATTACTGCGCTTTTAGGTATATCCCCTTCTGAAATATTTCTCAATAGTGTGTCCAGGCTTTCTTTTGTTATTTTTGAAACCTCGAAACCATGACGACTGAGGTCCTTGTAATTAGACAAAAAAATCGTGGCTGCTAAAACTGGGTCGTATTTCTTGAGATCACTATACCAGCTGTAATATTTAGACTTGACAATCTGTTCTGCGAGCTGTTCTGGTATTTTTAGCTCTTTTTTCCTCTCATCAAGCGTCTTGGGTACTTCGATATTACGGAATCTTGCTGTGCTTATGGCAGGCACGTCTGATTCTGGATAAAGGCGGCCTGAGCCAGGCAAAGGCCGTCCATATTTGCTGCCAATACCATCGGCTAGGCGTGTCTCATTGGGCACGCCGATGATGCAATAGTTAATACGATTGACTAAAGCGTTTATCGCGTGGCTGGAGTTATTGCCAACAACAATTAAAACAACATCCTCTTCTGCTGCACGCAAATCTTTTCTCAATTCGACGAACTCATTAGTTAATTTGTATTTTTCCAAATCCTCGTCGCTGTGGGTGATGCCAAAACCATAAGCGCCCGGATAAGCTGACAGCTCTTTTCCAAAGGTGCGGTCACCACACTGTTTTTTGAGCAAACCAGCAAACTTAGGAAGAGTCAGGGCAAAAACATGCTGGCCGCCTTCAATTGCTTTGCGCACAAAATTGCACTGGGTTTTCTGGAAAGTTCTTGTGACATCTATAGCTGAAGGTTTTATTTCTCGAAAGCCCCTTTTGCGCATCTCTTCCTTTATTTCTATAAGCGAGATTTGACGAGCAACTTCATTTTCTACAAGTGCCGGAATATCTTCCAGTTGCTGGAAGCCTTTTATCTCAACACGACTTCCTTCTTTGATAGAAATGTTAACATCCTGTCTTATGCTGCCTATGCCGCGTACGACATCAAGACTTCGCAGCAATGTGCCGATTTTCTTCGCAGCTTCCTTGGCTTCCTGCGGGGAACTAATAGAAGAGCCAGTAGCTATTTCGACCAGCGGGATTCCGAGTCTGTCAAGCCTGTACTCTATGGCATCTCCCTTGCCTATAGCCGGTGCTGAATCCTCTTCAATATTTATTGTCTGAATTTCTAACGGGCCAAAGCTCGTTTCTATATAACCATCTGTTGCTATCAAAGATGTTCTTTGGAACCCTGTCACAGCCGAGCCGTCTATAACAGTCTTTCTCATGACATGAATTTCACTGACAAGGCTGCAGTGGAGCAGCTTTGACAGTTGGACAGCTATTTTCAACGCACTTTCATTCATAGAAAGAGGTGGTGATTCGTCGAGCTCAATTAAACATGAAGATTCTGGATTAAATTTATAGACAAACGTGCGGTTGCGCAAATACTCGAAAAGCGCTGCAGGATCTTCCTCACCCAGCTCGCTCTGAACAGGCCGCATCTTTCGATGTATTTCCAAAGGAAACTCTTCGCTCTTCGTGATAGGACAGCGGCAGAATAATTTTGTACCGCTTGCCAGTTGCTGGTGAATTTCTAGACCAACCCGCAACCCAAGTTTTTTGTAATCCATAAGTATCATCAAAATTTTTTAATTATCCTTTGATAAACAATTCCGTGCCTGTTCTTCATTGCCTTACCTGTTTTATTATAATCCATTTTTTCGTAAAACTTGACCGCATCCAGGGAAGAGTATATTTTTATTACCTTTGATTTCCTTTGTCTGCATATTCTTTCTATTTTTTGGTAGAGCTTAGTACCCACCCCTCTTTTTTGGAACGATGCATTGACGAAAAATCTTGAAATCCTGTTCTCATTCTTCGCTTCTATGACGCCTGCTATTTTCTTTCCGACCGCCGCGACCAGAATAATCCTTTTTTCCGCCCTTTTCTTTAATTTTTCCGGAGTTTCGTGCTTCAAGAAGCTCTCAATACCTTTTTTAGTGAAATCCTTGGAAGTGCACTTCATAAAAGTACTGCGAATTAATTCAGAAACTTCTTCTGCGTCATCTTCCTTGAACTTCCTTATTATCATATTCATC
>Ga0209211_10001408_pt1 | contig 45703 bp, 52 predicted proteins | sample RifGroA2_FD_183992 | JGI IMG/M metagenome (GOLD analysis project Ga0209211, IMG submission 183992) | Groundwater microbial communities from Rifle, Colorado, USA - Groundwater A2 (SPAdes) (version 2) | ecosystem: Environmental > Aquatic > Deep subsurface > Groundwater | place: Rifle, Colorado...
ATGCGCGCGGTTTCGAAGGCGATGAAGATGTGCCCTTGCAGCATGGCCTGGCCGGTTCGCCGGCGCTGGCGGCGAAGTTTGCCGCGCTGCCAGGCGTGCGCGCCGTGGCCCCGCGCGTGCAGTTCTCGGGCCTGATTTCCAACGGCGACAAGTCGGCCGTGTTCGTTGGCAGCGGCGTGGTGCCGGAGATCGATTTCCGCCTGCGCGGGCCGCAGATGACGTTTCTTGCTGGGCAGCCGCCGGCGGCAAGAGCACCGGCGCCGGAAGTAGTCATCGGCAACGAGCTGGCCCGCCTGATGAAGGCCAAGGTCGGCAGTTCGCTGACCCTGCTTGCCACGACCACCGAAGGCAATCTGAATGCCGTCGATGTCATCGTCAGCGGCATCGCCAGCGTCGGCGTTCCGGAAATCGACAAGAGGCTGGTACTGGCCGATCTGGCCTCGGTGCAAAAGCTCCTGCTCAGCGACAAGGTCGGCACCCTGTCCATCTACCTCAAGGAGACGGCCGACACTGAAGCCATCGCCGCTCGCGTCAGGGAAATGCAGCCCGAGCTGGCGGTGAAGACCTGGCGCGACCTGGCGGTGTTCTACCAGGCCGTGCGTGCGCTCTACAACCGTATCTTCGGCATCCTCGGTGTGATCATGATCTGCATCGTGCTGTTCGCCATGAGCAACACGCTGGGCATGGCCGTGGTCGAGCGGACGCGGGAGATCGGCACCCTGCGCGCCATCGGTACCTTGCCTGCCGAGATCGTGCGCAATTTCGTGCTCGAGGGCATGCTCATCGGCGCCGCCGGGACAGTGGCCGGCATGCTGCTGGCCGGCGTTGCGACAGTGTTCCTGTTGTTTGCCGGAGTCGACATGCCGCCGCCGCCGGGACGATCGGCCGGCTATCCCCTGTTGCTCAGTTTCTCTCCGTTGCTGTATGGCGCGGTCAGCCTGGTGGTGATCGTTCTCGCCGCCGGCGCTGCCTGGCTGGTCAGCAGCCGCGCCGCCAACAAACCCGTTACGGAGGCCCTGGCTCATGTTTAGGCGAATTGCATTGTTGTTGCTGGCCTCGGTCAGTCTCTCTACCGCCGCAGCGGATGATGGCAAAGTGAAATCCCTGCTCAAGCAAGCCGATGTCTATCGTCTGGCCATGGAGTCGGGACGCGTCGAGACCGAAGTGCGCTCCTTCAAGGCCGGCGTGCTGGACAAGACGCGTCAGTACGCCGTCTATCTCAAGCCCGGCCATCGTTCGCTGGTGCTGTTTCGCTCGGCGACAGAGCGCGGGCAGAAGATGCTGATGCTGGGCGACGACTACTGGCTGATGATGCCTTCGAGCCAGCGCCCGCTGCGCATCACGGCGATGCAGAAGCTGCTCGGCGAAGCTTCGACCGGGGATATCGCGACCATGACCTGGGGCGAGGATTACGACGGCCAGCAGACTGGTGAGGAGACCATCGACGGCGTGCCCTGCCTCAAGCTGGATTTGCTCGGGAACCGCAAGGGCGTCAGCTATCCGCGCATCGTGCTCTACCTGGCGAAGAAGGACCACCATCCGGTGCAAGCGGAGCTGTACGTCGCCTCGGACAAACTCGCCAAGCTGGCGCGCTTCAAGCTCGGCGATGTCGATGGACGCAAACAGGTGACGGTGATGACGCTGATCGATCACCTGCAGAAGGAGCGCTCAACCGAAGTGCACTACCTGTCGCGCACCGACAAGACGCTTTCCGACGATTACTTCAATCCGGCCTTTCTGGTGCGGGCGGATCTGACGCAATGAAGTCGCCGTACTACCAGCGCCGACTCTTGCAGTGTTTGGCCGGAATGCTGGCCGTTGCGGCGGCCCTGCATGCCCGTGCCGCGGATGATGCGACAGACTTTGGCTGGAATACGCGCTTTGTCGGCGAAGGGCACGAGTTGCGTCGTGACAGTCCGTTTGCGGCAGGTCTCGACCTGACCAACTTCGGCCGCAATCGCTATCGCATCGAACAGGAATTGCGCGGACGCGCCGGCCCCGTGTCGCTGCTGCTCACTGCGACCGAATCCGGGCAGGAAGGCGCAAGGCCGGCCGGCCGGTTCGTGGCAAACGAGGCCTATGCCGATTTCAGTCTGGGCGGAGAGCGCTTTGCCGTCGGCAAGAAAGCGCTCTCTGGCGATGTCGGCTATGCGTTTCGACCGATCGACGTGTTGCAACGCGAAAGTCGCATGCAGATGATGCCACCCCAACTGGAGGGCATCCCGATGCTGAGCTGGGACAATTTCTCGCCCGACGGCGCGTGGTCGCTGGTGATCGCCAACCCCGGTCATCAGCGACGCGGCGAGGCGCGCGAGGATGGCTCGCTGGCCCTGAAGCTCTATCGCCGTGCCGCAGCGGCGGATCTGCATGGTGTGTTGCGCAGTTCGAATCGCTACGGCCTGGAACTGGGCGCGGCGGCGTCTCTGGTACCCGGTGACGCGCTGGAAGTCCACGCGTCTGTGCTCACCCAGCAGCGCGGCGAGCGGCGCCTGCCGCTGGCGGAGAATGCATCGATAAGGGACTTGCTGACCGCGGACAGCGCTCTTGTCACGGCGACCATAGCCTCGCCGCGCAAGGCGCTGGTCGGCGGCACATGGACCACCGCGGAAGGTTTCTCGTTGATGGGCGAACTCTGGTGGGACGGCACCGCGCCGACGGCAGCGGATTGGCAGCGATTGAGCCGCCAGGCCGCGCAAAGGGCTGCGCTGCTAGGCTTGCCAGGAGTTCCGGCGGCGGCCGTGGCAGGCGCAACGGCTGCATCCCTGCGCATGTTCGACCAGGGCAATCTGGCGCGGCGCGGCCTGCTGACCCGCCTGGCATGGAGCGAGCCGGGTGGCGGCTGGTCGGCCGCGGCGGACATGCTCAAAGCACTGGAAGACGGCGGCTGGACGCTGACCGCGGCGGTCGCGTGGCAAGGCGACCGCTTGCGGCTCGATGCCGGCCTGCGGCGTTACGGTGGGCGCGCTGATTCTGCCTATCGTCTGCTGCCGGAACGAGGTGTGGCTTTTGTCGGCCTCAGCCTGGCCTACTGACTTGGGGCGGAGCTGCGGCCAAGTCGCTGCGGCAATTCCAGGATTGCATCGCGGTTGCTCCATGAAAAGCAGGCGTCGGCAGCTTCGCGCCAAGGCAGCCAGCGATAGCCGAGATGTTCGTCGGGCGCGATAGTGACGGGACATTGTTCAGGCAGACAAAGGCTGAAGACGTGCTCCGTGTTCTGCGTGATGCCTGGTGCGTAGCGGTAGCGCCACTCGGCGAAGATCTCGTAACGGTTGGTCAAGTGCCAGTCGATGAAATCGTCCGCAGAGGAGATGATGGTGGTCTCTTCGCGCACTTCGCGGCGGGCCGTTTCGAGCAACGGCTCATCGTCTTCCTGGCTGCCGGTGACTGATTGCCAGAAGCCGGGGTGACGGGCGCGCTCCAGCAGCAGCACGTCGAGTGCAGCGGTATGGATCACCACCAGCACGGAAACCGGTTTCTTGTATGACATCAGCCGGGCTGGGCGACCGTCGGCAGCCAGGCTATGCCGTCGGCCTGCATGTCGACCAGGCACCAAAAGGGTACGCCCTGTTCGCGCCACTCGTCCGCAGCGGACTGGAAGGCCTGCATCAGGGTGACGAAATCGGCTTCGGCGCGGCCGTGAATACCGTCGCAATGGTCAAGCAGAGTTACGTAGCCTTCCGCCGGGCGCCAACCCATGTCGAGCAGGCAATCATTCAGCGCATCCCAGTTGTGGCCGAACCATTCGGGGAAACCGAGTGCCTTGCCTATCGCGGTCAGCATCTCGTTCTTGTCGCGTGCGTTCGCCAGGTCGACGCGTTGCACCAGGCAGCCTGCCGCGCCGGCGCCCATCATCAGCGGCTCCAGGTCGCCCTGTGGCAAGTGGTGGACACCTGCCCTTCCGGCATCGGCAAACAGGGCCTGGTAGTGGTCTGCGGAGTTCATCGCTGGATTCGACGGAAGGTTTCGTAGTGATCGGCTGTGTAGTAGAACACTGCTGGTGGTTGCGCGCCGGTGATTATGCGCCGCGCCCCGCGGTCGCGACTACCGGGCGTTGGCACTGTGTACTCGCGATAGTAACCAGACGACTGCTCGGGCAGTCGGCGTTCGCGGTTGTGAAACGTTGTGCCGTCGCGGGGATAAGGAAATGGGCCGCCGCGGTCAATCAGGCGCAGGGTTTCGCGTGCTTCCGCCGGCAGACTTGCTTCGACAATACCGGTATCGAGTGCTCCCGCCGACAGCGCAAAACTGGCGCACAGCAGCGCGAGAAGCTGGCGCAACATTCCTACGCCTTGCCAACCTCGACCTGGGTTTCCACTTTCTGCCGCAGACGAATGTGCAACTCGCGCAACTGCTTCTCGTCGACATCGGACGGCGCATCAGTCAGCAGACATTGAGCACGCTGGGTCTTGGGGAAGGCGATCACGTCGCGGATCGACTCGGCGCCGGCCATCATGGTGACGATGCGGTCAAGGCCGAAAGCCAGGCCGCCGTGAGGTGGCGCGCCGTATTTCAGCGCGTCGAGCAGGAAGCCGAATTTGATCTGCTGCTCCTCGGGGCCGATGCCGAGCGCCTGGAACACCCGCTCCTGGACATCGGCACGATGGATACGCACCGAGCCACCGCCCATTTCCCAACCGTTCAGGGCAAGGTCATAAGCCTTGGCCAGGCAAGCGCCGGGGTCGGTGGCGAGCAAGGCTTCGTGACCGTCCTTGGGACTGGTAAAGGGATGGTGGCAGGCGCCCCAACGCTGGTTCTCTTCGTCGTATTCGAACATCGGGAAATCGACTACCCACAGCGGCCGCCAGACGGAACCATCGACGTAACCCTTGTCGTGGCCGAGCTTGGTGCGCAACGCTCCCATCGCGTCATTGACGATTTTGGTCTTGTCCGCGCCGAAGAAGATCAGGTCGCCGGATTGAGCCCCGGTGCGTTCGATGATGGCTTTCAGTGCAGCCGCGTGAAGATTCTTGACGATGGGCGACTGCAGGCCCTCTTCATTCAGTTTCGAGGCGTCATTGACCTTGATGTAGGCCAGCCCTCTGGCGCCATAGATTTTGACGAATTCGGCGTAGTTGTCGATTTCGCCCCGGGTCAGCTTGCTAGCTCCGCCCGGCACGCGCAGCGCCGCGACACGGCCGCCCGATGTTGCCGGACCGCTGAAGACCTTGAAGGCGACGTCGGCCACCGCATCGGTGACATCGGTGAGTTCCAGCGTGACGCGCAAGTCGGGCTTGTCGGAGCCGTAGCGTTGCATGGCTTCTGCATAACCGATGCGCGGGAAAGGCTTGGGCAGATCGACGGCCAGCGCGTGCTTGAACACGCTGCGAATCATTTCCTCCATCAGCGCGGTAATCTGTTCCTCGCCAAGGAAGGACGTCTCGATATCGACTTGGGTGAATTCCGGCTGGCGGTCGGCGCGCAGGTCTTCGTCGCGGAAGCACTTGGTGATCTGGTAGTAGCGGTCATAGCCGGCCACCATCAGCAGTTGCTTGAACAGCTGCGGCGACTGCGGCAGGGCGAAGAACTTGCCTGGATGCACACGCGAAGGCACCAGATAGTCGCGCGCGCCCTCGGGCGTCGATTTGGTCAGCATCGGCGTTTCGATGTCGATAAAGCCGTTGTCGTCGAGGAAGCGGCGGAAGGCCATTGCCACCTTGTAGCGCAGCATCAGGTTCTTCTGCATCTGCGGACGGCGCAGATCGATCACGCGATGGGTCAGGCGCACGTTCTCCGAGAGGTTCTCTTCGTCGAGCTGGAAGGGTGGCGTGACGGCGGTATTGAGCACTTCCAGTTCGTGACAGAGGATTTCAATTTCACCCGAGGCCAGGTTTGGGTTTTCGGTGCCCTGAGGGCGCCGCCGCACCTTGCCGGTAACCTTCAGCACGTATTCGTTGCGCACATCCTCGGCAACCTTGAACATGTCGGGACGATCCGGATCGCAAACGACCTGCGCCAACCCTGCGCGATCGCGCAGGTCGATGAAGATCACGCCGCCGTGATCGCGACGACGGTGATTCCAGCCGCAAAGGGTGACGATCTGGTCGACATGGGAGGCATTGACCTCGCCGCAATAGTGGGTGCGCATAGGATTTCCGGACTGTTTATGGACCCCGCGGGGCCTTACTGATTCTGGGCGCGCCCGTTGGGATTTCTCATGGGCGGGGCGACAACACCCATGGAGACGATGTACTTAAGGGCTTCGTCGACGTTCATGTCGAGTTCGATGACATCTGCCTTTTTGACGAAGAAGAAGAAACCATTGACCGGGCTAGGCGTGGTCGGGATGAAGACCCCGACGTGCTCATCCGGCAGCATGTCGGCGACATCGCGCGCCGGATGCCCGGTCTGAAACGCTACCGACCATGCTTCGGGATGCGGATAGCGGACCAGCAGAACCTTGCGGAAGGCGACGCCGCTTCCCGAGAAAAGCGTATCACTGACCTGCTTGACGCTGTAGTAAATCGACTTCACGACGGGAATGCGGGCGAGCGCCTGTTCCCAGAAACGCACCAGTTTCTGGCCGACAATGTTTGTCGTCACCAGGCCGGTGAGGAACACTATCAGCAGAGTGAGCAGCGCGCCAAGGCCGGGAATATAGATTCCCAGCAGGTGCTCCGGCTGAATGGCCTGCGGCAACAGCAACAGGGACTGATCCATGGAGCGCACGATCAGCGACAACACCCACGCGGTGATTGCCAGCGGGATCCAGATCAGGAGCCCGGTAATGAAGTACTTTTTCAAGGCGGACGAGGTCAGCTGTTGGCTGCGCAGCTCCCGGTTCCGCCCTGACAGGGCGGCGGGTTATCGCTCTTGGCTTCCGCCTTGCAGCCGCCGCCCTTGAAATCCGTGGCGTACCAGCCGCTGCCCTTGAGCTGAAAGCCCGGCGCAGTGAGTTGCTTGGCGAAGTTTTCGGACTTGCATTCGGGGCAGGTGGTCAACAGCGGATCGCTGACTTTCCGCATGACATCTTTCTCAAAGCCGCACTCGGTGCAGCGATAAGCGTAGATCGGCATGGCATTCTCCGGCATTCTGGCAAAGAGGGGGATTATAGCTGAAGCCCTTGGCTCGCCAGCCACGGCTGCACGATCCCAGTAGCGGGAAAATGGGGCCTGAAGCTTGATTTGCAAGAGGCTACAGGACAGTGCCGAGATAGGCGCGGGTCATGGGCTTGCCCCAGACCAGGGCTATGGCACCTGCTGCAGCCAGATATGGGCCAAAAGGAATGGGCACTTCGCGGCCGCGACGGGCAAAGGCTATCAGGGCGATGCCGACCACCGCACCGACGAATGACGAAAGCAGGATGAGCAATGGCAGCATCTGCCAGCCCAGCCAGGCGCCCAGCGCAGCCAGCAGCTTGAAATCACCATAGCCCATGCCTTCCCTGCCGGTGAAGAGCTTGAACAGCCAGTACACACACCACAGCGACAGGTAACCCGCCATGGCGCCGATCACGGCGCTCTTCAAGTCCGCGTAGACATTGAACGCATTCAGTGCCAAGCCCAGCCAGAGCAAAGGCAGGGTGATGTCGTCCGGCAACAGCTGGGTATCGAAATCGATACCGGTCAGGGCGATCAGCGCCGCGATAAACACCAGGGCGCCCAGGCCCGCCGCGGAGAAGCCAAAGTGCCAGGCGACAAACGCAAACAGCAGCCCGGTCAGTGTTTCGACCAGCGGATAACGGAAGGAAATCCGGGCGGCACAGCCCTTGCACCGTCCGCGCAGCAGAAGCCAGCTAAAGACGGGAATGTTCTCCAGTGCGCTGATGGGATGCCCGCACTGCGGGCAACGCGATCGCGGTCGGGCCAGCGAAAGTGCATCGAATGCGGGTGGAGTTTCGCCCCTGAGTTCGGCGCACTGCGCGGCCCAATCGCGCTCCATCATGATCGGCAAACGATGGATGACGACATTCAGAAAGCTGCCTACCGCCAGACCGAGCAATCCGGCGGCGAGGGAAAACACCGCCGGATCGGCGAGCAGCGCGATCATCCGCGGCGCTCTGCTGTCACCGTGGTCGCCACCCTGGTTGCCAAATCAATTGACAACCGAACCGAGCTTGAAGATCGGCAGGTACATGGCTACCACCAGGCCGCCGATGAGAATACCCAGGAACACCATGATCATCGGCTCCATCAAACTCGAAAGAGCTTCGACCGCTTCGTCAACTTCGGCTTCGAAGAAGTCGGCGGTCTTGCCCAGCATTGAATCAAGCTGGCCGGATTCTTCGCCGATGGCAACCATCTGGGTGACCATCGGCGGGAACAAGCCGGAATTTTCCATGGCCAACGTCAGACTCGAACCCGTGCTGACCTCGTCCTGAATTTTTTTGGTTCCCATGGTGTAGACATAGTTGCCGGCGGCGCCACCCACCGAATCGAGGGCGTCGACCAGTGGTACGCCGGCGGCAAACATGGTGGACAAGGTCCGCGTCCAGCGCGCGATGGCCGATTTGGTAAGCATGTCGCCGAAGACCGGAACCCGCAGCGAAATTTTGTCCTTTGCTATCTGCAACGCCCTGGAACGCTTGAACGCTTGACTGATGCCATAGATCACTGCATAAATGCCACCGAAGATCAGGTGCCAGTTGGCCGTGAAATAATCCGAAATGGCGATCACGATTTGCGTCGGGGCTGGCAGTTCGCCGCCGAAACTGGCAAATACGTTCTTGAACGCCGGCACCACAAAAATCATGATGACCGCGGTGATGATGAAGGCGATGACGAGGATGGCGATCGGATAGGTCAGGGCGCTCTTGATCTTGGCCTTGATGGCCTGAATTTTCTCTTTGTAGGTCGCCAGTCGATCGAGCAGCGTATCGAGAATACCCGCCTGTTCTCCCGCCTCGACCAGATTGCAGAACAAGGCATCGAAATACTGGGGATACTTGCGAAAGGCGGAGGCGAGGTTGGAACCGGTTTCTACATCGGATTTGATGTCGAACAGCAGCTTGGCCAGGGCTGCGTTGCTGGTGCCCTTGCCGACGATGTCGAAAGACTGCAGCAGCGGCACGCCGGACTTGACCATGGTGGCAAGTTGGCGGGAGAACAGCGTAATGTCCTTGTCGGAAACCTTGCCAGACGCACCGACCTTCTGTTTCTTGAGCTTGGTGACGTTAACGCCTTGCCGCCGCAGCGCAGCGTTGGCGGCGGCCTCGCTGGCTGCCTTGATCTCGCCGCGAAGCACCTTGCCCGTTTTGTTCTTGCCTTCCCAGGCAAAATTGAGTTCCTTCGGACCGTCTTTTTTTTCTGCCTTGCCTGCTGTGGCCATCGGCTTCTCCCGCGTGAATTGTGTGCATTCTACGCCCTGACTATGCCGAGAGTATCACTCTCCGGCGGGACGGTGAAGACGTACCATCTTGATCTTTCTGTCCTGTGTTTGCACGATCTCCATCGGCACGCCGGCGACCCGCAAGCCAACGCCCACTTCCGGGATATCCTGCAAGTGCTCGACAATCAGTCCGTTGAGCGTGCGCGGTCCGTCCACGGGAAACTCCAGGTCGAGCAGCCGGTTGAGTTCCCTGAGGCTCGCAGCGCCATCCGCCAGCGCCACTCCGTCGTCATTCCAGGAAAGCGAACCGCCAAAATCCGACTGGCGCGTAGTGAATTTGCCCACCAGCTCTTCGATGATGTCTTCCAGTGTTACCAGGCCCTCTATTTCGCCGTATTCGTCAACCACGAGGCCCATGCGCTGCCGGTTTTCGCGAAAGAACTGAAGCTGGGTGTAAATCGGCGTTGCGGCCGGAATGAAATAGGGCTCGGACATGCGTTCGCGCAGCGTGGCATGGTCGATTTCTCCTGCAAAGGCCTCGGCCAGCAGCCGTCGTTGGTGCAAGACGCCGACAATATTGGCCGGGTCGTTCTCGAACACCGCGACCCGCGTGTGAAAACTGGTCGCCAGCTGCACCTTGATGTCCTCGATCGGCGCGGCGATATCGACAGACTCGATTTCGCCGCGCGGTGTCATGATGTCGGCCACGGTCAGCTGTTCCAGTTCGAACAGGTTGAGCAATATTGAGCGGTGCTGTTGCGGAATGAAATGCCCGGATTCAAGGACGACCGAGCGCAGTTCCTCGGCCGACAAGCGGGATGATTCGTGTCCTGGTTTGGGCTGCAGATGCAGCAAGCTGAGCAACGGCTGAACGAACAGATTGACCAGCCAGACCACCGGGTAGGCCACGCGCAGCAGAGGCGTCAGAACATAGCCGATGCGCACCGCCAGCCAGTCCGGATACGTCGCCCCAGCTACCTTGGGGGTGATCTCGGAAAACACCAGCAGGCAGAAAGTGACGAACAGGGCCCCTGCCTCCAGCGCCCATTTTTCGCGGCCAAAGACCTGTAGCGCAATATGACCGGTAAGCATTGCGGCAATGGCATTGACGAGCGTATTGCCAAGCAGGATCACGCCGAGCAACTGGTCGGTTTTTCCCAGCAAGGCGACGGCCAGTCGTGCGCCGCCATGGCCCTCCTGCGCAAGATGACGCAGCCGGATCCGATTGGAGGCCATCATGGCCGTTTCCGACATGGAAAAGAACGCCGAGCAGACCAGCAATACGGCGAGCACCGTGAATTGCGCAGAAAGCGGAAATTCGTCCATCAGCGACCGAGGATTACCTCAAGCACGAAGCGGCTGCCGACATAGGCCAAGAGCAAAGCGGCGAAGCCGGTCAGGGTCCAGCGCAGCGCGACGCGACCGCGCCAGCCGCGCAGGTGCCGGCCGGTAAGCAGCGCTGCAAAGATCAGCCAGGACAGGATCGCGAAAACCGTCTTGTGATTGAAGGCCAGCGCCTTGCCGAACAAGGCCTCGGAGAAGAACGCGCCCGAAATCAGCGTGAAGGTGAGCAAGACGAAGGCGACATGTATCAGACGGAATAGCAGCGCCTCCATGGTCAACAAGGGCGGCAAGCCCGCCAGGAGCGGCGAAATGCGACCGCGATGCAGGCCCTTTTCGGCAGTCGCCATCAGCAGGGCGTGCAAGGCCGCCAGGGTAAACAGGCTGTAAGCCAGCATGGCGGTCAGGAAATGCAGGCGAAACGCCATCGACCCGGCGTTGGTCAGCACGTGGGCCTCGGAGAATAGTGCCGGCAGCATGGCGGCCACGGCTGCCGCCGGCAGGCCGATCACCTGCAAACCGTCCATCCGGGCATAGAAACTCTCGATCCAGTACAGCGCAATGGCCAGCCAAAGCATCACGGACAGGGCAATGGCGAAACCGAAGTGCATGCTGTTGCCATCGAATATCGCCATGCGCAGACTGACGGCATGCGCCGCCAGCGCCACTAGCAGGAGGCCGCGCTCGCCGAGTTTGAGTCCGCCCGCCGGTTGGCCGAGCACCGGTCCGCGCCAGCGGGTGCGCCAAAGATGTACCGCCAGGCCGGCATAGAGGGCTGCGGCCAGCAGATGCATTAAGATTGCGGACATGGGCGAAGTCTACACCAAGCCCCCCATCTCATTGTGCATCCGACCACCCTATTCATTCATGCTAGATAACCTTACCCAGCGTCTTGGCCGGGTCGTAAAAAACCTGCGCGGACAGGCCCGACTGACCGACGAAAATATTTCCGACATGCTGCGCGAAGTGCGCATGGCCCTGCTGGAAGCCGATGTCGCGCTGCCGGTGGTCAAGGACTTCATTGCCCGCGTCAAGGAAAAGGCGCTCGGCCAGGAAGTGATCGGTTCGCTGACACCCGGCCAGGCGCTGGTCGGCGTCGTGCATCGCGAACTCACTGAACTGATGGGCGGCGCCAGCGTCGGACTCAATCTCGCCACCCAGCCGCCGGCCGTGATCCTGATGTCCGGCCTGCAGGGCGCCGGCAAGACCACGACCACGGCCAAGCTCGGCAAGTGGCTCAAGGAGCGGCAGAAGAAGAAGGTGCTGACGGTCAGTTGCGACGTCTATCGTCCGGCCGCCATCGAACAGTTGAAAGCCGTTTCGGCCCAGGCCGGGATCGACTTCTTTCCGTCTTCGGGCGGGCAGAAGCCGGTCGACATTGCCGCTGCGGCGCTGGATCACGCCAAGCGGCATTACTACGACGTCATCTTCGTTGACACCGCCGGACGCCTCGCCATCGATGAAGCGATGATGGCCGAGATCAAGGATCTGCACGCGCTGCTGAACCCCATCGAAACCCTGTTCGTGGTCGATGCCATGCTCGGCCAGGATGCGGTGAACACGGCGAAGGCTTTTAACGAAGCTCTGCCGCTGACCGGCGTGATCCTGACCAAGCTCGATGGCGATTCGCGCGGCGGCGCGGCACTGTCGGTGCGCCATGTCACGGGCAAGCCGATCAAGTTCGCCGGCGTCGGCGAAAAGCTCGCCGGCCTCGAGGAATTCCATCCCGAGCGCATGGCCTCACGCATCCTCGGCATGGGCGACATCCTCGGCCTGGTGGAGGATGCCCAACGCGGCGTAGATCAGGACAAGGCGCAGGAATTCGTCAAGAAGATGAAGTCGGGCAAGGGCTTCGACCTCAACGACTTCAAGGAACAGATCGGCCAGATGAAAAAGATGGGCGGCATGGCCTCGATGCTGGAAAAGCTGCCGGCGCAGTTCAGCGCCATGGCGCAAAAGGCCGGCGGTGGCATGGAGGACAAGACGGTCCGCCGTCTGGAGGGCATCATCAATTCGATGACGCCGACGGAGCGCACCAAACCCGAAATCATCAAGGCCAATCGCAAGCGCCGCATCGCCACTGGCGCCGGGGTATCGGTACAGGAAGTCAATCGCCTGCTGAACCAGTTCGAGCAGACGCAGAAGATGATGAAGCAGTTCTCCAAGGGCGGAATGGCGAAAATGATGCGTGGCATGAAAGGGATGTTGCCGGGGATGCGCTGACGCGTTCGCCGTGTCGCCAGCGCCGACTCTTGAGATTTCGTCATTCCCGCGAAGGCGGGAATCCAGTAGTAGTTGCGGAGATGCCGGGTCTCGCCCCAGCAGGCGAGATACTTTCTTGTTCGCGCAAGAAAGTAGGCAAAGAAGCGAGACCCGGCGCGGACGTAGAGGCGACGGAAGAAAGTCGGCGCTGGCGATACGGCGACTGAAATGCTACCGCGGTCCGATCGTCCGCGGCCCCCAGGCCCACTGTTTTTCCCACGCCCCCTGCACCATCCGCGGATACTCGGGCTTGCCCAAACTCCCGTTGTAACGACCCAGCGCGCGGTAGATATCGCCGTTTTCGATGTCCAGATAGTGGCGCAGGATGACGCAACCAAAGCGCAGGTTGGTGCGCATGTGGAACAGGTTGCTGTCCTTGTTGCCGATCAGCTTGATCCAGAAGGGCATCACCTGCATGTAGCCGCGTGCCCCGGCCGATGACACGGAATACTTCTTGAAGCCGCTTTCGACCTGGATCAGGCCGAGCACCATCTGCGGATCGAGGCCGGCGCGCTTGGCTTCGTAATACACGGTCTTGAGAAAATCCAGCCGCGCCTCGCGGTCCGGCATGCGGCGGGTCAGGCGCGCCGACATCTCGGTCAGCCAGTTGACCTTTTCCTGGATCGTGGGGAACTGCGGGTCAGGCGCGGCGCGGTCGGCAATCGCCTCGTGCAGGCCGGTCTGCACGCTTGCGGCCAGCGGTTCGTATTGCTGTGCTCCAGCCAGAACGGCTGTTGGCAGAAGCGCTGCAAGACTCAGCGCAAGACCGAGTATCAGCCGCACAACTTCTGTTTGAGGAAGGTCGTCATCTCGGTTACGACAACCATGGTGGCCTCGGCGTCGCTGCGACCCTTGTATTCCAGATTGCCTTCCTTGAGGCCGCGCTCGCCGACCACTACGCGATGCGGTATGCCGATCAGTTCCCAGTCGGCGAACATCGAACCGGGTCGCTCGTCGCGGTCGTCGAGGATGGCATCGATGCCGGCGGCGAGCAGTTCGGCATGGAGTGCATTGGCTGCCGTGCGCACGGTTTCCGACTTGGCGTAATTCATCGGCACGACGACCACGGCAAAGGGAGCGATGCCGGCGGGAAAAACAATTCCGCGCTCGTCGTGGCCCTGCTCGATGGCGGCACCGACGATACGCGAAACGCCGATGCCGTAACAGCCCATTTCCATGACCTGATCCTTGCCCTGCTCGTCGAGGAAGGTGCATTTCAGCGCTTCGGCATACTTGGTGCGCAACTGGAAGATATGGCCGACTTCGATGCCGCGGCACAGTTCCAGCACGCCCTTGCCGTCGGGCGAGGGATCGCCCGCGACCACGTTGCGGATGTCGGCAACGGTTCCCGGTTGCGGCAGGTCGCGACCGAAATTGACGCCAGTGAGGTGATAGCCTTCTTCGTTGGCGCCGCACACGCTGTCGCGCATGACCGCGACGCTGCGGTCGGCGACGACACGGCCCGAATACCCGACCGCGCCGATATAGCCGGCCTTGCAGCCGAGCGCGGCGATGATCTCTTCATCGCGGGCGAAGCGGAATTCGCCGATTACCTTTTGCGCCTTGATCTCGTTCAGATCGTGATCCCCGCGCAGCAGCAGGAGGACGAACTCGCTGCCGTCTTCCTGTGTGGTCATGACGGCGATGGCCTTGACGGTCTGCGTCAGTGGCAGGCCGAGGAATGCTGCGACATCCTCACATTTGGTCTTGCCCGGCGTGGCCTTCTTTTCCATGGCCGCCGTAGCGCCAGCGCCGACTTTCGTCGGTGCCATGGCTTCGGCCAGTTCGACGTTGGCGGCGTAATCCGACGCCGCACAGAAGGCGATTGCATCCTCGCCCGAATCGGCCAGCACGTGAAACTCGTGCGAGCCGGTGCCGCCGATGGCGCCGGTATCCGCAGCGACGGCGCGAAATTTCAGGCCGAGGCGGGTGAAGATGCGGGTATAGGTGTCGTACATGTTGCGGTATTCGCGTTCCAGATCGGCATACGAGGTATGGAAGGAATATCCATCCTTCATGAGAAACTCGCGTCCGCGCATGACGCCGAAGCGGGGGCGGATCTCGTCGCGAAACTTGGTCTGGATCTGGTAGAAATGGCGCGGCAGCTGGCGATAGCTCTTTACCTCGCGGCGCACCACGTCGGTAATGACCTCCTCGTGGGTGGGGCCAATGACGAATTCGCGCTGGTGGCGGTCCTTGAAGCGCAGCAGTTCCGGACCGTATTTCGGGCCGCGCCCCGATTCTTCCCACAATTCAAAAGGTTGCACTGCGGGCATGAGCAACTCGACGGCCCCGGCACGGTCCATTTCCTCGCGCACGACGTTTTCGACCTTGCGCAACACGCGCAGCCCCATCGGCATCCATGTATAGATGCCGCCGGCGAGGCGGCGGATCAACCCGGCGCGCAGCATCAGCTTGTGGCTGACAATTTCGGCATCGGAGGGTGCTTCCTTGAGAGTGGCGACGAAGAACTGGCTGGCACGCATGGCTTAGGTCGAAAAGCGGAAAGTGCGCATTTTACCTGCGGCCGGTAATTTGCAGATGCGGCAGATGCGGCTTTCCAGCGGCGCGCGATTGTGAAAGAATGGACCCCAACTAATCATTGGAATAAGCATCATGCTCGATCGTGAAGGCTTTCGCCCGAACGTCGGCATCGTTCTGGTCAACAGTCGCAACGAGGTGTTTTGGGGCAAACGGATCCGCGAACATTCCTGGCAGTTCCCGCAAGGGGGCATCAAGAAGGGCGAAACGCCCGAACAGGCCATGCTGCGAGAACTCGAGGAGGAAACCGGCCTCAAGCCCGAACATGTGCGGATCATCGGCCGCACCCGCGACTGGCTGCGCTATGAAGTGCCGAAGCACTGGATTCGCCGCGAATGGCGTAGCACCTACAAGGGGCAGAAACAGATCTGGTTTCTGCTGCGTCTGGTCGGCCGCGACAGCGATGTCTGCCTGCGCGCCAGCGAACATCCGGAATTCGATGCCTGGCGCTGGAACAGCTACTGGGTGCCGCTGGCCAGCGTGATCGAGTTCAAGCGCGGCGTGTATGAGACCGCGCTGCTCGAACTGGCGCGATTGCTGTTTACTCGTCCCGACGAGCGCATACCGCGCTGGGAGACGGATGTAGTGGATGACGCAAAATGAAGCGCTGGGTGGCTTGTCTCCTCGCCGTGGTAGTGGCCGGCGCGGCTGCGCAGACGTCGGGCCCTTCCGCCTACGGGCGCCAGGTACTCAACCCCAACTTCGAAGAGCCCGAGGCCTGGCAAGAGCAGCAGGAAGTAGAACCGCCGACCTTTCCCAGGCAGGAAAGCCTGCGCGAGTTCTACGTCAGCGCGGTGGCCACCAACACGTACATGATTGATGAGAGCACGCTGGCTGTCGGCGCCGATCAAGTGGTGCGCTATGTGCTGGTGGTGAAGACGTCGGGCGGCGCCACCAACATCAGTTTCGAGGGCATTCATTGCATGGAACTGCGCTGGAAACACTACGCCACGGGGCGTAGCGACGGCACCTGGATGAAATCGCGCGCCATCCGCAGCGAGTGGCGACCGATTGAAAACAAGCCCGTCAACCGTCATCACGCCGCATTGAGTCGGGACTATTTCTGTCCGGCCGGGAGTGCCATCAGCACGGCTGATGAAGGTCGCAATGCCTTGCGTCTGGGCAAGCATCCCAATTCAAATTGACGGCGAAGATATGGCGTTGATCGACACCCTCATCCCGGAACTGGACAAGGCGCTTCGCGCCGTTTTCGCCGCGGCCCCGACCCGGCGCCCGATGCCTGGGCAGGATCTGCCCGAGGCCGAGATGAGCGAGACGGAAAAGCAACACGTTGCTGCGCTGATGCGAGTCAACCACTGCGGCGAAATCTGTGCCCAGGCCTTGTATCAGGGACAGGCACTGAGTTCGCGCGATCCTGCGGTCAGGCGCAAACTGGAGCAGGCGGCCTGGGAAGAAACCGAGCATCTCAACTGGACCGAACGGCGCATCGCCGAACTTGGGGGTCACAAGAGCCTGTTCAACCCCCTGTGGTACGCCGGATCGCTGGCGATCGGCCTGTTCGCCGGAAAATGCGGCGATGCCTGGAGTCTCGGCTTTCTGGCCGAAACCGAACGGCAGGTGGAAGGTCACCTCGAGGGCCACAAAGCCAGCCTGCCGGAACAGGATCGCAAGTCATGGGAAGTGCTCGAACAGATGCAGGTCGACGAGGTGCGCCATGCTGAAACGGCAACTCGTTTCGGTGCGCGGGAACTGCCGTCGCCGGTCAAGCTGGCCATGAAGATTTCATCGAAAGTGATGACCGGGCTTTCGTACGTCGCCTGACTAAATCTCGATCACCTCGAAGCTATGACTTATCTCGGCGGTCTTGCCGAGCATGATCGTGGCAGAGCAATATTTTTCCGCTGACAGTTTGACGGCGCGGTCGACAACTTCGGGCTTCAGGTTCTTTCCGGTCACCACGAAGTGCATGTTGATACTCGTGAATACCTTGGGATCCATTTCCGCGCGCTCGGCCTGAAGCTTCACTTCGCATCCGCTGACCTCATGGCGGCCGCGTTTCAGGATCAGGACAATATCGAATGCGGTACAACCCCCGGTTCCGGCCAGCAGCAGTTCCATCGGTCGTGGCGCCAGATTGCGGCCGCCCGCTTCGGGCGCTCCGTCCATGCATACCAAGTGGCCGCTGCCGGTTTCGGCAACAAAGCTCATTCCCTCATGCCAGCGTACCGTGCATTCCATGCCATTCACTCCTTCAAGCGATACTCGGCATTCTATCGATGGTGCCGAAAAGCGGATATGGCATTGCACCAAACAGAGCCAATGCATTTTTCTCTGGCGTCATCCATCTCAATGATATAGATAATTTTGCTAGTTCGAAATGTAGAATAAATCCACTAATAATCACATTAATCAATTACTTATATATCAAGAACCCGCGTCTGCACAACACGGATGGCGCAATGCACAAAAAAGTCTTGCGCTGCAGCAAAAGCTATGCAAGAATTCGTCTAACTGAACGCTGGCTGACACCGCAAGAGATCACGTCAGTCCGTGTTTGACCCCTGTCTCCTCCACCCTCCTCCTTTGGTGTGGATTAAGCGCAACCCCACTCGGGTTGCGTTTTTTTTCGCTTGCGCCCGCCAGGGGCCACTCGCCTGGAAGTGGATTTACTCTTCTTGTTTCAGTGGAAGCCGGGTAGGAGGACCACCGCTGCGGAAGCTGTTTCTCATCGCCTCCAGCTCCCGCGGAAGTACATCCAGTTTCCTGGCGTTGAAGGACGACGGATCCGGCGTAAACATCAGGTAGGCTTGCACTTCGTTGACGAGCAGGTCATTGTCCTTGATCGAATAATTGTATTTCGTCAAAAAAACACGAAATTTTTCACGTTGTTTGTCGGTGAGCGATTCGTTCCAGAAATGCTGGCAATAGTTCGCGTATGACGGGTTGCTGAAATACTCGCCGTGGGCCATTTCGTGAAGCAGCACGGTGTAGCGGGCGAGCTTTGTAACACCTGGTTCGTCGTCGCGCTTGTCCTGCACCTGTGGTATTGAAAGGATGACCCCGAGGGGTTTCAACGGCAGCCAGATTGCGCGCCAGAAGCGAAGCAGTCCTTGCTTCACAAGGAAGTCACGCATAGTGGTTTCTTCGGCGTTGAGTTCAACCTTGTCGCGGTCCGCCATGGTGAAGAACTGGGCCAGATCCCACACCATGACGTCGTGACCGAAGGCAAAATCTGCAACCGTTCTCTTGGCTGCCGCGATGTGCTGCGCCATTTCCGCGTCATCAAGCACACGTAGTGCAGACGCGCCTGACTGTCGCTCCGCGAAGTGCGTGATGCGATTGAAGGTGCGCCCCTGCATGGTCAGATTTGGGAAGTCGAATACATATATCTCCGGATTGACCACGCTACGCCAAATCACCAACTGGTTTGAGCGCGCATCGTTGATGGTAGTGAAATCGCCGCTCACCGGCTCGATGCCCGACGCAGTGCCAACAAAGCACAGCACTGTCAGGCAGAATCGCCACAACTGGTTACGGATGAGTCGCAGTGTCACTGTCTTGTCCTGGAAGTCAGTTTGTGAGACCGTGCGAAATACTGCGCGCAGTATTCCGCAAGCGCGGCCAAATACAAAGGTACATCTTTATGCCGGGACGTGTCTGGAATTGCTGGGCACATAATATCGGTGGGGGATGCGCTACCGCATCCAGGACGCTGCAAAGACCTCACAAACATGGGGCTGCAGTTTGACAGGGGGAGGGGTAGCCGCTAACATTCGCCCCTCTTAAAAAGTGGGTTGGTAGCTCAGTCGGTAGAGCAGCGGACTTTTAATCCGTTGGTCCCGAGTTCGAATCTCGGCCGACCCACCACCATAATATATAATCTGCTATTCGGGTTGTTAGCTCAGTTGGTAGAGCAGCGGACTCTTAATCCGTAGGTCGAGTGTTCGAGCCACTCACAGCCCACCAAACATCAAGCCGAATCAACTTAACCAGTTGATTCGGCTTTTTCGTACGTACCACTGACGCATAGCGCCACGGCCGGACTACCCGGCTACCGGCTACGAACCGTCATCGTATGCACTCGATTCCGACGCGGTTGGCAAGCGGCGATCCTCGGTGCAAATCCTCGCCCGCAACCGCTTACTTCAGAGCGTCGCTTAAATCCTTGTCGCTGATCTTTCCGGAGCGATGCAGCCATAGCAGGATCGCCAGCGGCTTGGGGATATTGCGGCCGGATTCATATCGCGAGCCGCCCGACTGAGTTACGCCGTACCTCAGCCAGAAATCCTTCTGATTCAGGCCTTCCTTCTTCCGATCTGTCGCGATGTCACTGAAATCAAGTTTCTTCTTGCGTGCCATGACGTTCTCCTGCTGTGGGTGGTCAAGTCGCTATGCTATCGTTTTTTTTCAAATCCTGCATAAGTGCGATGACAGTTCGTGTCGGCAGCGTATTCGTCGCGAGTTTCCTGCCTGTCGCCATGTCTGATTCCGGATGCGCTTCCATACTTTGATCAGGACAGGGTAATCGCCAAGCCGAGCAGCAGCAGAGACAGGCCGCGTACTCCGCCCCAGCGGCACAGTCTGGCGCGCAAGACCTGCTGCCACGGCCCTTGTACACCTGGTCGCAGCCAGACCGGCAACAGATGCGCCGCGGCTCCGCTTATCAGCGGCAGCAGAAATGCGATGACAAAACCGGCGACGGCAGGACGCGCCGGCAGCCAGCCGAAACCATGCGCAACACCCAATGCCAGCAGGCCGAGCAATCCCAGTGCGGCTGACGTCAGGGACGGCGCCGCGCCGTGCAATTGCATCAGAACCTTGCCAAACCGGGATTGCCATGCGCGCAGCATGCGCAGGACGACCCATCCGTAGAGCGTGGTGCCGAGCAGTGCAAGCGCCGACGCAATTGTTGAAACGGATGGTGGCAGCGGCGAGGACACGCCGACTGCAATCAGCAGCGCGCCGGCTGCCGCCCACTTGAGGTCGCGTCGCAGGCGCAAGGCGGCATCGGGGTCGCCCTTCCCGAGACAGGTTGGGAGCAATACTTGCAAGGTCCCCAGCGCGGTAAGTCCGACAAAGCCGAGCAGATTGGCATGCAGGTGAAACAGGCGCAGGGAGTTGCGCTGGGCGGGGAACAGGGGCATCAGGACCACCGCCAGCAATGCCAGCAGCAGAAAGCCGAGCGCCGCCAGGTACCAGTCCAGCCCACGATGGCGCGGACCGAACATGCGACGCACCCGATCCAGGGTCCAGCCGCCAAGGCTGAATGCGGCAATCCCGCCAAGTGTTGCCGCCAGACTGAGCCGCGTTGGCGAAAAATCGCTGGCGAACGAGAAGACCGCCAGCGCCCCGCCGGTCCAGGCCAGCAAGGGAGACCACCATGCCGCAAATCCTGCTCCGGCGCTACGCGTCAGCACCGGAACGAAATAGCTGATTGCCGCCAGAATCAGCGGCATTGCGCCTAGTGAAAAGGCAACGTGGGCAGCCAGTTGTGGCGCACCCTGTCCCGCGATCAGCAAAACGCCTGCTGTCGCCAGGGATAGCAGAGCAGCGATTGCCAGCATTGGCAACAAGGTGAGTGGCGACATCCGCGGATTGTAATGGCGGCAACACCATGCGACACTCGCGCACCATGCCTTCCGCCCCCATCCCGCGCGCCGGAATCGTCCTGCTCGGCCTGCTGTCCCTTGGCTGGGGCTTCAACTGGCCGATCATGAAAATAGTGATCACCGAGATCCCGCGCTGGATATTTCGTGGCGACAGCATCCTGCTGGCTTCCCTCGGACTGTTTGGCATCGCATGGTCTTCGGGCCAGTCGTTGAAAGTACCCAGGGGACGCTGGCCACAGTTGCTCGGTCTGGCGTCATGCAACATCGTTGGCTGGAACATGTTTGCCATCTATGGCGTGAGCCTGTTGCCGTCAGGGCGAGCGGCGATCCTCGGCTACACCATGCCGATCTGGAGTGCGCTGCTATCGGTCTGGTTTCTCGACGAAAGGCTGACCCGGCGCCGGCTGATCGGCCTGGCACTCGGCATGAGCGGCATGGCGCTGCTGATCGGCGACGAGTTCGAGAAACTGGGCAGTGCCCCGGTCGGCGTGATTCTGATGCTGATCGCCGCGATCTTCTGGGCAGGCGGGCTGGTGCTCTACAAGCGTGACCCGCCACCCATGCCCATCACCTCGCTGACGGCCTGGCAAGCCCTGCTGGGCGGGATACCCATTGCACTGTCCGGCCATGCGCTGGAAAGCGTTGACTGGAGCCAGATCAGCTTCTGGCCCATGTTCGGCTTCTGGTACAACGTCTTCATCGGCCTGCTGTTCTGCTACTGGGCATGGAACAAACTGGTGCAAATGGTTCCGGCCGCAGTGTCCTCGCTAGGCTCACTGATCGTTCCCGTGGTCGGAGTCTTCAGCGGTATGGTCTTTCTGAACGAGACGCCGCACTGGCAGGACTTTGCGGCTCTGGTACTGGTTTTGACGGCAATCGGCACCGTATTGCTGCCGGCGCGACCGTCGACTTGACCCGACGCAAGGCGTAGCGAAGCGGTTTCGGGCACAATTGGCCCATGCTCAATGTTTCAGGTCTTGCCTGCTCGCGTGGCGAACGCCGCCTTTTTTCCGACGTCGGCTTCTCGCTCGCCGCGGGCGAATGGCTGCATGTGCAGGGCGAAAACGGTTCCGGCAAGACCAGCCTGATGCGCTTGCTGGTCGGCCTCTCGCCGGCAGATGCGGGAGAGATACGCTGGCGTAACGAGCCGACTCCCTCGACCGAGTTCCGCCGCGACCTGATATATCTCGGCCACCATGCAGCAGTCAAGGAAGACCTGACGCCGCTGGAAAATCTGCGCCTCGCCGCCGCGCTGGACGGCATCGCGCTTGATGAACGTGCGGCGCTGGCAGCGCTGGTCAGGCTTGGTCTGCGCGGTCGCGAGGAACTTCCGGTGCGCGTGCTCTCGGCCGGACAGAAGCGGCGCGTGCTGTTGGCTCGCCTGCTGACGCGTCCGGCGGTGCTGTGGGTGCTCGACGAAGCCTTCAATGCACTCGACGTCGCCGCCGTAAGACTGCTGGGAGAACTGATTGCAGAGCATCTGTCCTCGGGCGGGATGGCGGTGTTGACCAGCCACCAGCCGCTGCCGGTGCCGGGCGGCAAGGCCCTGGTGCTGTGAACGCCTTCCTCGCTACCGTACGCCGCGATCTCTTGCTGGCGCTGCGGCGCAAGAGCGAGGTATTGACGGCGGTGTTCTTTTTCGTCATCGTCACCAGCCTGTTCCCCCTGGGGATAGGACCGGAGCCCGTGCTGCTGAAGAAGATCGCTCCCGGCATTCTGTGGGTTGCCGCGCTGCTGGCTACTTTGCTCGGCTTGCCGCGCCTGTTTGCCGCTGATCATGTGGATGGCACCTTGGAACAGATGGCCTTGTCGCCGTCTTCATTGGGACTGCTGGTTGCGGGTAAAATACTGGCCCACTGGTTGTTGTGCGGATTGCCGCTGGTGTTGCTGGCGCCGGTGCTCGGTCTGCAGTTCGATCTTGATGCCTCGGCATTGGGCATCCTGACAGTGGCGCTGTTGCTGGGTACGCCATTGCTGTCCCTGATCGGGGCGATCGGTGCCGCGCTGACGCTGGGGGTGCGTGGCGGCGGCGTGCTGCTGGCGCTGCTGGTATTGCCGCTTTACATTCCGGCGCTGATCTTTGGCGCGGGAGCGGTGGAAGCCCACATCGCCGGTCTTGGTGCAGGGGGTCATCTGTCATTGCTGGCAGCGATGCTGGCTCTGGCTGTTTTTTTTGCGCCGTGGGCAACCACGGCCGCTTTGAGGATTGCATTGGAGTGAATCAGTCGATTATTCAGTGGTTCAGGTTTGGCAGCCCGCAGGCCTTCTATCCGATTGCCGGGCGCATGATCCCGTGGTTCTGGGCCGCCGCCGCCGCCTTCGGCATTGCCGGGCTGTGGATTTCCTTTTTTGTGGCGCCGACCGATGCGCAGCAGGGGGAAGGCTACCGCATCATCTTCGTGCATGTGCCGGCCTCGTGGATGTCGATGTTCCTCTATCTGATAATGGCTTTTTGGGCCGGTCTCGGGTTGGCGCTCAACACGCGGCTTTCGGGGATGATGGCGCAGGCGGTGGCCCCCACCGGCGCATTGATGGCACTGTTGTCTTTGTGGACCGGTGCCTTGTGGGGCAAACCGATGTGGGGCGCATGGTGGGTGTGGGATGCGCGGCTGACTTCCGAATTGATCCTGTTTTTCCTGTATCTGGGCTTCATGGCGCTGCAGGCGGCCATCGATGACCCGCGCCGCGCCGACAAGGCCGGGGCGATCCTGGCATTGGTCGGCGTGGTGAATATTCCCATCATCTATTTTTCAGTGAAGTGGTGGAACACGCTGCATCAGGGCTCCACGATCAATCTCACCAAGGCGCCGTCGATGGCGCACACCATGCTGTGGGGCATGCTGCTGATGGCGCTCTGTTTCTGGATGTACTCCATCGCGGTGGCGCTGACCAGGGTGCGCGCCATCATTCTTGAACGCGAGCGACACACGGACTGGGTGAAACATGCAGTGGAATAGCGCGGGTGAATTTTTCGCCATGGGCGGCTACGCCTTCTACGTCTGGGGCAGCTTCGGTGCTTGCGTGCTGCTCATGTTTGCGGAACCTTTTCTGGCCAAGCGGCGTCTTAGCGAGGTTCGCCAGAGCCTGATCCGCGAACTGCTCGCCGACGAACTCGAACTCCAGCAGAAAAATCCATGAAACCCAGACACAAGCGCATCGCCCTGATTGTCGGCGGACTTGCCTCGCTGGCGATTGCCGCCGGACTGGCGCTCAACGCACTCGACAGCAACATCGCAATGTACGTAACACCTTCGGAAGTGGCTGCCGGCAAGTCGCCGCAAGGCAAAGCCTTCCGCATCGGCGGCATGGTCAAGGAAGGCTCGATCAAACGCCAGGACATGACCGTGCGTTTCGTTGTGACCGACACGGTCAAGGAAATTCCTGTCGCCTACACGGGCATCCTTCCCGACCTGTTTCGTGACGGCAAGGGTGCGGTGGTGCAGGGCCGACTGGGCAGCGACGGCGTGTTTGCCGCCACCGAAGTGCTGGCCAAGCACGACGAGAACTACATGCCGCCGGAAGCCCAGCATGCCGTCGAACAGGCCCAGCGCGCGCAGAGGACCCTCAAGCAATGACCCCCGAACTCGGACACTTCGCCCTCATCCTCGCCTTTGTCGTTTCCGTTGTTCAGGGCGTACTGCCGCTGATCGGCGCGCAGCGAGGAAATGCCCAATGGATAGCGCTGGCGCGACCGGCGGCGCAAACCCAATTCCTGCTGATTGCGATTGCCTTCGGCTGTCTGGCGCAGAGTTTTCTTGCCAACGATTTCTCGGTGAGTTACGTCGCCGCGCATTCCAATACCCAGTTGCCGACCTTGTATCGCTTCTCCGCGGTTTGGGGCGGTCACGAGGGTTCCCTGCTGCTCTGGGTGCTGATGCTTTCAGGCTGGGGTGCCGCCGTGTCGCTGGCTTCACGTCAGTTGCCCGAAGTCATGGTGGCGCGGGTGCTGGCGGTGCTGGGGCTGGTCGGGATCGGTTTGCTGGCATTTATTCTGTTCACGTCGAATCCTTTTGACCGTTTGTTGCCGGCCGCTGCCGAAGGGCGCGACCTCAACCCGCTGCTGCAGGATCCCGGGCTGGTTTTCCATCCACCGATGCTCTACATGGGCTATGTCGGTTTCTCGGTGGCATTTTCCTTCGCCATCGCGGCGCTGATTTCCGGCCGGCTCGACGCGGCCTGGGCACGCTGGTCGCGGCCGTGGACCACGGCGGCGTGGGTCTTCCTTACGCTCGGCATCGCGCTCGGCAGCTGGTGGGCCTATTACGAACTGGGTTGGGGTGGCTGGTGGTTCTGGGATCCGGTGGAAAATGCATCTTTCATGCCCTGGCTGGTGGGCACGGCGCTGATCCATTCGCTGGCCGTGACCGAGAAACGCGGAGCTTTCAAGAACTGGACCGTACTGCTGGCCATTGCGGCGTTTTCGCTCTCGCTCTTGGGCACCTTCCTGGTCCGTTCCGGTGTGTTGACTTCGGTGCATGCCTTTGCCTCGGACCCGCGGCGCGGTGTGTTCATCCTGGTGTTGCTCGCCGTCGTGGTCGGCAGTTCGCTGACGCTGTTTGCCTGGCGCGCGCCCAAGGTCAGTGCCGGCGGCAGCTTTGCCCTGATTTCACGCGAAACCATGTTGCTGATGAACAACGTGCTGCTGGTGGTCGCCTGCGGCAGCGTTCTGCTCGGCACTTTGTATCCGCTGCTGATCGATGCACTTGGCATGGGCAAGCTTTCGGTCGGACCGCCCTATTTCAATACTGTCTTCGTGCCGGTCATGGTGCCGCTGCTGGTGATGATGGCCATTGGTCCCCTGGCACACTGGAAGCACGCCGACCTGAAGGCCATTGCGCGCCGCTTGCGGGTGAGCATCGCGCTGGCCGTGATCGCCGGCATCGGCTTTCCGCTGCTGATGGGGTCGTGGACGCCACTCACTGCGATGAGTTCATTGCTGGCCGTCTGGATTACCTCCAGCGGTGTCTTCCAGATCATCGATCGCACGAAGACCGGCACGTCTTCCGCGTCATTCTGGGGCATGCAAATCGCCCACATTGGCATTGCCGTATTCGTCGTCGGCGTGGCCATGGTCGGCGGCTATCAGGAGGAGAAGGACGTCCGCATGGAGCCCGGCGATACCGTGAGTGTCGGCGGCTACGGATTTCGCCTGACGGGCGTGACGGAGGCGCCCGGGCCCAACTATCGCGCCTCCGTAGGCAGCGTCGAACTGTCGAAGGATGGCCGCGTGCTGATGACCATGCATCCGGAAAAGCGCAATTATTTTTCGTCGCAGATGCCGATGACCGAAGCCGCGATCGACGCCGGATTTACGCGCGACGTGTATGTCTCGCTCGGCGAACCGCTCGACAACAAAGGGGCATGGAGCGTAAGGGTTTATTACAAGCCCTTCGTCGACTGGATCTGGGGCGGTGCCCTGTTGATGGGTCTTGGCGGCTTCATTGCCATGCTTGATCGGCGTTACCGCCTGCGCGTCAAAGCCGATGCGAAAATTCCGGCGGGAGTTCCGGCATGAAGCGTTTCCTGATCCCGCTGGCCGCGTTCTTCGTCCTCGTGATCTTCCTTGCCATTGGCCTCACCCGCGATCCGCGCGAAGTGCCCTCGCCGCTGGTCGGAAAGCCGACGCCCATGTTTCAGCTGCAGCAGCTGGCCAATGCAGACAAGTCTTTTTCGCCGAAGGACATGCAGGGCAAGGTCTGGTTGCTCAACGTCTGGTCGTCATGGTGTGTTTCCTGCAGGGCCGAGCATCCGCTGCTGGTCGCTTTTGCCAGGCAGAGCAATCTGCCGATTGTCGGTTTGAGCTACAAGGAAGTGCGCGGTGACAGCGAGATCGATGCCGGCAAACTGTCACCGGACGACGAGCTGAAATTGACGCGCCGCCGCGCCTCCGCCTGGCTGGCGGCGCGCGGCGATCCCTATGCCGTAGTGGCACTGGACATTGATGGCCGTGTCGGCATCGATTACGGCGTGTATGGCGTGCCGGAAACCTATGTCATCGACAAGGCAGGCGTGATTCGCTACAAGCAGATAGGTCCGATCACGCCCGATGCGCTCGACAAGAAGATTCTGCCGCTCGTCAAGGAACTCGAAAAATCATGATCAACGCCAATCGAACGATCACGATGATTGTCGTGCTGGCCTTCGCCCTGTGCGGCGCGTTTGCCCAGGCCAGGGAAGCGGCGCCGCTGGCCGCCGACGAAGCGGTCGAAAAACGCATGGTGGCGATCAGCGAAGAGCTGCGCTGCCTGGTTTGTCAGAATGAATCGCTGTCCGGTTCGCATGCCGAGCTGGCACAGGACCTGCGCCGCGAGATTCGCAAGATGATCAGCGACGGCAAGACGGACACCGAAATCCTCGACTTCATGGTTGCCCGCTACGGCGATTTCGTGCGCTACCGGCCGCCGGTGAAGCCGACCACCTGGCTGCTCTGGGGCGGACCCTTCCTGCTGATGGCAGCAGGCCTTGCCGCACTGATCGCATTCCTGCGGCGACGCGCCAAGGAAGGCGCCGCGCCCGCGCTTTCCGAAGAAGAACATCGCCGCGCCGCGGCTCTGCTGGACCAGTCCAACTCATGACCTACTTTTATCTTGCAGCGGCGATGCTGGTCATCGTCGCTTTGGCGCTTCTGTTGCGTCCGTGGTGGTGGCGCGCCAGTCGCCGTAGCACCAGCGCCGACTCTTTGCCGGGCCTCAATGCCGCCATCCATCGCGACCGCCTCGGCGAACTGGAGCGCGACCGCAGCAATGGCATGTTGTCGGCGACCGACCTGGCCGAAGCGCGCGAAGAGTTGCAGCGGCAACTGCTCGACGACACGGCCGCCACCGAAGTTGTGGTTGCCGACAGTTTCAGTCGCAGCAGCGGCATTGCGATCGCCATCCTGCTGCCGCTGCTCGGTGTTGCCATGTATGCGCTGCTGGGCAGCCCCAAGGCGGTGCTTCCGGTCGAGGTGCAGACGCAGCGCGCCACGGCCGACATGGAGCAACTCGTCGCCAAACTGGCACAGAAAATGGAGCAGAACCCGGGCAATCCGGAAGGCTGGGCGATGCTGGCGCGGTCCTACAAATCACTGGGCCGCTGGGATGATGCCGAACGCGCCTTCGCCCGCGTCGGGCAGGATCTCAACAACAATGCCGAACTGCTGGCCGAACTTGCCGAAACACTGGTGCAGAAGAACAATGGATTCGATGATCGTTCGCGTGCGTTGATTCAACAGGCGCTGCGGCTGGAACCCGGCAACATGCTCGCCTTGTTCATGGGCGGCGGTGAAGCCTTTGACAGCGGGCGCTACGGCGAGGCGGCAGCGCGTTGGGAAAAGCTGTTGCCCCAACTCGATCCCGGCGGCGAAGACGCGCGCATGGTCGAATCCAGCATCGCCAGGGCACGTGAGCGCAGCGGCGGCGCGCGGCCGGGAGTCGCCAAGGCAGATGTCATAGCGGGAGCCGTCGCTCCCCAGGACGAGGTGCACCGGGCCGCTGCCAAGGACCAGGGTGCGACCAAGGCGGCGCCGACTCCGGCGGCAGCCCCGACCGCAACATCGGTCAGTGGCCACGTTGAACTCTCACCGGCCTTGAAGGGCAAGACCAGTCCGGATGACGTGGTCTTCATCTTTGCCCGTGCCCTTGAGGGCCCGCGCATGCCGCTCGCCGCGAAGCGTGCGCGGGTAGCCGACCTGCCGCTGGACTTCGTGCTCGACGACTCGCAGGCGGTGATGCCGGGGGCCACCATTTCATCGGTGCCGCAGGTGCGCGTCGAAGTGCGCGTTTCGAAATCAGGAATGGCGCAGGCTGGCAAGGGCGACCTCACCGGCAAGAGCGCCGCCGTAAAGCCCGGGGCCAAGGGGCTGAAAATCGTGATCGACCAGGTCGAGCCCTGAGAGAAGTCAGCCGCCGGCAAACAGGCCGGCGGCGGACCGCCGGACTTACTGCTTGGCGGCCTTTATGTCACCATCGGCGCCTATGCCCAGGGTGTAGCCCATGGAGACATGATGGAAGCGGCCACTGGAATGATCGGCGTGAATGGCGACACCGAAGGGAACCGCCTTTCCCTCACCGGGGTTCTTGCGGGTGAAGGTGATGGTGTAGGCGTCACCGCTCTTGCCGCCCTCGGCCTTGGCCCCGATTGCGCCGCCGCTCATCTTGCGTTCCGTCGTCACGCTGCCATCGGATACCTTGTTGCCCTTGCTGGCCCATTGCACCAGTTCATAGGCGCCTTCCTTCGTGTACTTGGTCTTCTTGTCGTCGGCGCCCGGCATGCTGCGGGCGTCGGTGTGACAGGTCTGCCAGCAACCGAACTGCGCAGCCTGCGGCACCTTGGCGTCGGCGAACAGCAGGGTCGCCTTGACTTCGTTGTCCTTGTCGCCCTTGTCGGCACCGCCTGAGGGAGCCTTGAAACTCAGCCGGATATACAGATTGTCCTTGTCATAGGCAGCCTGGAAGCCGACCGGAAAGGTCATGGTCTTGGGCGCGCCTTTCGGCTCCAGTTCCTTGTCCGCCAGACGCTTGAAGTTCAGATTCAGTGCGCCTTTTTCCTCGTGGCAACCGGCGCAGGTCTCACCCTTGCGCATGCCTGCCGTGCCGCTGTGATCGGACTTCTTGACCATCCATTCAATCGGCGTAACGCCGGCGTGAAAGACGTGGATGTCGCGTTTGCCGACCTTGCTCCAATCGGGGGCAGCCATGGCTGCCTGGGAACCAAGTGCAAGCAGAACACCGGCGACGGCGGTGGAAACGATGGAATTGCGCATTTGATGCTCCTCTCGAACAGTACGAATCAGGTTTGAACTCGGGTCAGGGTCAAGTCGGGGACTCACTCGTCGTCGTCTTCCTTCATGCCCTTGGGTTTCTTGTGGGCGATACCCTTGTGACAGTCGATGCAGGTCTTCTTCTCGGCAATGCCGATCTTGTGCATCTTCGAACCGCGCAGTTTTTGCTTATCGACATCCATGGCATCGAAAGAGTGGCAGTTGCGGCATTCGCGGGAATCGTTGCCTTTCATCCGCGCCCATTCGCTTTCCGCCAGTTTCAGACGCTTGGCCTCGAACTTCTCGGGAGTGTCGATGCTGCCGGTGATCTTGCCCCACACCTCGCCGCTGGCCTGGATCTTGCGGATCATCTTGTGCGTCCAGTCCTTCGGCACATGACAATCGGAACAGATGGCGCGCACACCGGTACGGTTGGTGTAGTGGATGGTCTTCTTGTATTCCAGATAGACGTTATCGTGCATCTCATGGCAGGAGATGCAGAACTCCAACGTATTGGTCGCTTCCATGGTGGTATTGAAACCACCCCAGAAAAAGATACCGGAGAAAAAGCCACTTACCACGAGGCTCAGCAGCGAATACTTGACGCTCGGCTTCCTGATCATCGCCAGGAATCCGGATCTCTCGTTTTCTGCCATGAAGCTATCCCCTGTTAGTTGCGGTCGCCACGCGAAGCGCCAATAAAACTGATCTTCGCTTTAACTGAAATTGAAATTTCTCTTTCGTCAGGATTGATGATAGTTGGGCAAGTGCCACCTTATCCTTGCTGCAAATCAAGTTTTTGTCCTGTCACAGGGTGTTTCCGGTGAACTGGCTTGCCTTTGACAACAGGATGATTTTGAATTTATTGATTGCAGTCAATTGGCGAAGCATCTTCTTGGTATCAAATGGTGGAATCTCAGAGGGATGCCTATCCATCGAAGCAGGAGCTCAAATGAAAAAACGATACTTTTTGCTGGCTTTGGCTGGCTTCGTCGCTTTCCCGGTTCATGCAGCAGGCAACATCTCTGCGAAGCAGTCCGAGGTTATGAACAAGCTTCTCGTGACCTACGCGGAAAAGGCAAAGCTTGAGGTCAAAGAGGAGAAAGGACGGGGTGCGGTCTCGGACAAGCCCTTTACGGCAGAGGCGGGACGGAAGTTTTACCTCCTTCGACGCACCTGGCAGTCGGGCGACTTTACGTGCTCAGGTTGTCATACCGAGGATCCGAGGAAAGAAGGCAGACACATTCAGGCCAAGGTGCCGATTAAACCGCTGGCGCCTTCGGCAAATCCTGAGCGCTTTATCGATGCCCAGAAAGTAGAGGCCAACTTTACGGCGCATTGCATGGATCTCCATGAAAGAGATTGCCGCGCTCACGAAAAGGGCAATTTCATAGCTTATCTGATGTCCGTAAGATAAGAGCCAGTTCCAGGCACCAGACCGTCCGGCATATGTTCCTCTGCAGCTGAGCGAGCCCAGGCTGCCGGGGTTCCCGGCTGTGCTTCTTGCGGCATCGCCAATACCTGCCTACCGGTTTTCGGCAGTTTGCCGACCCAGCCTTTTCACTTGATCAAAGTCAAGGCGACTGCTCCCGCTGCAGGCCTAGGATGCTGCATGTGCACAATACCCTATGAAGTGCAGGGTGATTGCAACTTGGCGACCCAGACAGCGGCGCCGAGCAGTGCCAGACATAGGGAGCTTTGCACCAATGAACATATCCAGTGCCATCGTCCACGCCCATCCGCGCGACATCGCGCTCGCCCGGACCGGGCTTGCGACGCTGCCCGGTGTCGAGGTGCATGCCGTCTCGCCCGAAGGCAAGCTGATCGTCACCATCGAAACCGAAGACGACGGCAGCAACGCCGCCACCTACCAGCTTATCGGCCAGCTTGACGGTGTCATGTCAGCGGCCATGGTCTATCACCAATCCGAATCCGAGCCCTTCAAGGAGATCTGAAATGAAATTGACGCGACGTGAATTCATCAAGACCAACGCCATCGCCGCGGCGGCAACCACCGCCGGCATGAGCATCCCCGGCGTGGTCCAGGCGGCCATGCCGCAGGCCCAGGACGGCGTGCGCTGGGACAAGGGTGTGTGCCGCTACTGCGGCGTCGGTTGCGGCGTGCTGGTGGGCGTCAAGGACGGCCGCGTGGTGGCCACCCAGGGCGATCCGGACGCGCCGGTGAACAAGGGGCTCAATTGCGTCAAGGGCTACTTCCTGTCGAAGATCATGTACGGCAAGGATCGCCTGACCAAACCCCTGTTGCGCATGAAGGACGGCAAGTTCGACAAGAACGGCGAGTTCGCCCCGATCTCCTGGGATACCGCCTTCGACATCATGGCCGAGAAGGTCAAGGCGACGCTGAAGGAACCGACACAAGGCGCGAACGGCGTCGCCATGTTCGGCTCCGGCCAATGGACGGTGTGGGAAGGCTATGCCGCCGTCAAGCTGATGAAAGCCGGCTTCCGTTCCAACAGCATCGACCCCAACGCGCGCCACTGCATGGCTTCGGCCGTAGCCGGCTTCATGCGGACTTTCGGCATCGACGAGCCGATGGGCTGCTACGACGACGCCGAGCATGCCGACGCCTTCGTGCTGTGGGGCTCGAACATGGCCGAGATGCACCCCATCCTCTGGTCGCGCATCAGCAACCGCCGCCTCACCGCCAGCCACACCAAGATTCATGTGCTGTCGACGTTCACGCACCGCTCCTGCGAACTGGCCGACAACGAACTGATCTTCAAGCCGCAATCCGACCTGGCGATCCTCAACTACATCTGCAACTACATCATCCAGAACAAGGCCGTCAATCAGGACTTCGTCAAGAAGAACGTCGGCTTCTTCCAGGGCGTCACCGATATCGGCTATGGCCTGCGGCCCAACCATCCGCTGGAGCAGGTGGCCAACAACAACGGTTATCCCGGCGCCGACGGCAAGCCCAAGGGCGATCCGAACAAGCACACGCCGATCAGCTTCGACGACTTTGCCAAGTTCGTTGCCGAATACACGCTGGACAAGGCGCACGAAATTTCCGGCGTGCCGAAAGAAAAACTGGAAGCGCTGGCCAAGGCCTATGCCGACCCGAAGACCAAGGTCACCTCCTACTGGACCATGGGTTTCAACCAGCACACGCGCGGCACCTGGGTCAATAACATGATCTACAACGTGCATCTGCTGACGGGCAAGATTTCCGAGCCGGGCAACAGCCCCTTCTCGCTCACCGGCCAACCCTCGGCCTGCGGCACGGCGCGCGAGGTCGGCACCTTCGCCCATCGTCTGCCCGCCGACATGGTGATCTTCAACCCGAAGCATCGGGAGGCAACCGAGAAAATCTGGAAGCTGCCGGCTGGCGCGCTTTCCGCGCAGATGGGCTATCACGCGGTGGCTCAAAGCCGCATGCTGAAGGACGGCAAGATCGGTTTTTACTGGACCTCGACCACCAACAACATGCAGGCGGGGCCGAACATCAACGGCGAGATTTATCCGGGCTGGCGCAACCCGAAAGCCTTCGTCGTGGTCTCCGATGTTTATCCGACGGTGTCGGCCATGTCGGCCGACCTGATCCTGCCCTGCGCGATGTGGATGGAAAAGGAAGGCATGTTCGGCAATGCCGAACGCCGCGGCCAGATGTGGCGCCAGCAGGTCAAGGCGCCGGGCGAAGGCCGTTCCGACCTCTGGCAGTACATGGAGTTTTCCAAGCGCTTCAAGGTCGAGGAAGTCTGGCCGGCCGATCTGGTCGCGAAGGCGCCGGAACTCAAGGGCAAGACGCTCTACGAGGTGCTGTATGCCAACGGTCAGGTGAACAAGTTCCCGAAAGAAGACACCGCCAAGGTCAATGCCCACGCGTGGGCCGGCTATACCAACGACGAATCCGATGCTTTCGGCTACTACGTGCAGAAGGGCTTGTTCGAGGAATACGCTTCCTTCGGCCGCGGCCACGCCCACGACCTGGCCCCCTTCGACACCTACCACAAGGTACGCGGCATGCGCTGGCCGGTGGTGGATGGCAAGGAAACGCTGTGGCGTTTCCGCGAAGGCTACGACTCGTATGTGAAGAAAGGCGAGGGCGTCAAGTTCTACGGTTATCCCGACGGCAAAGCCAAGATTTTCGCGCTGCCCTACCAGCCCGCCGCCGAAATGCCGGACAAGGATTTCGACCTGTGGCTGTGCACCGGCCGCGTGCTGGAGCACTGGCACACCGGCTCGATGACGCGCCGTGCGCCGGAGCTGTACAAGGCCTTCCCCGACGCGGTGGTGTGGATGCACCCGAAGGACGCCGAGAAGCGCGGCCTCAAGCGCAACGATGTGGTCAAGGTGTCCACGCGGCGCGGCGAGATCCAGTTGCGGGTCGACACCAAGGGCCGCAACAAGCCGCCGGAGGGCTTGATCTTCATCCCCTTCTTCGACGAGCACCGCCTGGTCAACAAACTCACCCTGGATGCCACGTGTCCGATTTCGAAAGAAACCGACTTCAAGAAGTGCGCCGCCAAGGTGGTCAAGGCCTGACCGGATAGACCAAGGAATCGGGGAGTGTCATGAGCACGCCGCGCTCCCCGGCCCGGGATCATGGACAACGAGAACAAGCCCAGTGCGGCTGCCCGTCGCCAGTTTCTTGCCGACACCGCGCGCATGGCCTGCGGCGTCGGCCTGCTGGGGCTCGGCGTCGGCTTATACGCCCGTCATGCCAGGGCCTTGCCGCCGGCCGCGCTGCGGCCGCCCGGCGCGCTGGTGGAAGCCGACTTCTCTGCCGCCTGCATTCGCTGTGGGATGTGCGTGCGCGACTGCCCGTTCAACATCCTGCACCTGGCCAAACCCGAACAGCCGCTGTCGACCGGCACGCCTTACTTCGTCGCGCGCCAGTTGCCCTGCGAGATGTGCGAGGACATTCCATGCGTGAAAGCCTGCCCTACAGGGGCGCTGGATCACTCGCTGAAAGACATCAACAAATCGAAGATGGGCCTGGCGGTATTGGTCGATCACGAGACCTGCCTGAATTTCCTCGGCTTGCGCTGCGACATCTGCTACCGCGTCTGTCCGGTGATCGACAAGGCCATCACGCTCGATCCGCAAAGCAATGCGCGCACCGGCAAACACACGCTGTTCATCCCCACCGTGCATTCCGATCATTGCACCGGCTGCGGCAAATGCGAAAAGGCCTGCCCCACCGAGGTCGCATCGATCAAGGTGCTGCCGCTGACCATGGCCAAAGGGGCGCTGAGTTCGCACTACCGGCTGGGCTGGGTGGAAAAGGAAAAGGCCGGCAGCAGCCTGGTGGCGCCGGACGTCGAACACCAGTACAACCTGCCCGAGGGCATGAAATATGAAAGCGGCAAGGGTCTCTCGGGGAGTTCCGGCGCCGTCTCGCCAGCGCCGACTTCTCCGCAACCGGTCGGCCTGCCCAAGGCGAAGCAGGGGAACCAGCTATGAGCGTGCCCTTGCGTCCCGGCGGAGAAGCCATTGCCGCGAAAGGCTGGCTGGCGGCGCACAAATGCTTGCTCCTGCGCCGCGCCAGCCAGATCGGCATTCTGTTGATGTTCCTGGTCGGCCCGTGGTTCGGGTTGTGGATCGTCAAGGGCAATCTCAACTTCAGCTATACGCTCAATTTCCTGCCGCTCACCGATCCTTATGTCATTCTCCAGTCCCTGCTGGCAAGACAGATGCCGGAGAAACTGGCGCTGACCGGCGCGGCGATCGTGCTGGCGCTCTACCTGCTGGTCGGCGGCCGCAGCTATTGTTCGTGGGTCTGCCCGGTCAATCTGCTGACCGATCTGGCTTACTGGTTGCGCGTGCGGCTCGGACTCAAGGGCAGCGCGCACATCAGCCGGCCGACGCGTTACTGGATGCTCGGCATGACGCTGGTGCTGGCCGCCACCACCGGCAGCATCGCCTGGGAAATGGTCAATCCGGTATCCATGATGCATCGCGGGCTGTTCTTCGGCCTCGGCCTGGCCTGGGCGGTAGTGCTCGCGGTATTCCTCTTCGATCTGTTCGTCATGCGCCACGGCTGGTGCGGCCACCTGTGTCCGGTCGGTGCGTTCTACAGCCTGGTCGGCAAGCTCTCGCTGCTGCGGGTCAAACTGCCGGCGCGCGCCGCCTGCAACGACTGCATGGATTGTTTCGCCGTCTGTCCGGAGCCGCAGGTGATCCGGCCGGCACTGAAAGCCGTCGACGGTACGCCGCCCTTGATTCTGGAAGCCAACTGCACCAACTGCGGACGCTGCATCGATGTCTGCTCGAAGAATGTGTTTGCCTTCGGCACCCGTTTCAACCAACCCGTCTTAACCGTAACTGGCGCTGCGCAATCGGCGCCAGAGTGATCAACCTTCAATTTCGTCCGGGGAGTCCATCATGAACAAAACCGTCACCATCCTTCTCGCATCGCTGCTGACCGTCATCGTCGGTTGCGCCAGCTACGAGCCTCTGGTTTCGATGCGCGGCAGCGATGTTGCCGCCGCCGATCCTGCACCGGCGGAAAAGGCCTATGCCGGCAAGCGACCGGGAACTCAGCCCGTCGTGGCTCGCACCTTCAGTACGCAGCCGCCGTTGATCCCGCACGCGGTGGACAATTTCGACGAAGTGACGCTGACCGAGAACCAGTGCATGGATTGCCACGGCCCGGCCAACTATGTGAAGAAGACTTCGCCGAAACTGGGCGACAGCCATTTCCTTGCCGGCGGCAAGACTTTCGATGCCTCGCGCCACGTCTGCACCAGCTGCCACGTGCCGCAGGTCGATGCGCCGGCGCTGGTCGAGAACCGGTTCATCGGCAACATCAAGTAAGCGTCAGGTCAGACTGATTGCGGCCACCGGACACGGCGCCACGCAGGCGCCGCAACCGGTGCATGATCCGGTATCGACCTCGGCTACCGGCGGCCCGCCCGGACGCGGGCTGAAGCGGATGGCGGCCACCGGGCACTGATCGCCGCAGACCCGGCACTCCACGCCTTTTTTCGCCAGACAGCTTTCGGCGATCCGTGCCTTGATCGCCCAGGGCGTGGCCTTGCGCGTGGCGCGCGGCAAGGCGCCGTCCTTGCAGACGGTGGCACAGTTGCCGCAGAAGGTGCATTCGCCGAGCTTGAAATCCACCTCCGGGAAACCGCGCACCACGACGATGATTTGCGTCGGACAGACGGCAACGCAGTCGCCGCAGCGCGAACAGGCGGCGACGAACAGTTCCTCGGCCAGAGCCCATGGTGGGCGCTGTGGGGCTTTGCGGGCCTTGAAATCGCCCCGCATGAATTGTCGGCGACTGACCATGCTCAGTATCTGGTTGAACTCATGACTCGATTTTGCCAGTGTCACGCCATCCGTGTCAGATTGTTTTCAGGGCTCGATGATCACGACAAGTGCGCCGGCAAACCATGCCGGATTCTTCCCGCGTCGCCTCTATAATCACCGCCACAGCCTCCTGCTCCGCTATCGGTCGCCGATTCCCGGCAACGGAGTTCGCCCCTGCTCGTCAGCCACCGGAGATCCGAGCGTGAACCGTGTTCTTGTCCTGATCCACCTTGCGGCCGTGATCGTCTGGGTCGGCGGCATGTTCTTCGCCCATGTTTGCCTGCGGCCGGTTGCCGCCGCCCAGTTGCCGCCACCGCAGCGTTTGCCCCTGCTGGCGGCCATCCTCGGGCGCTTCATTGCCGTGGTCGGCTGGGCGCTGGTGCTGCTGTGGGGCAGCGGCCTTGCCCGCATCTCCCAGGCCGGCGCCGCGATTCCGCTGAATTGGTATGTCATGGTCGGCATCGCTGCGGTCATGACGAGCCTCTTCGCCCTGATTGCACTCCGCTACCATAGCCGGATGCTTGCCGCCGTGGCAGCCCAGGACTGGCCGGTCGCCGGTGCGGCGATGAACGCGATCCGCAAACTGGTGCTGACGAATCTGGCGCTCGGTTTCGTCACGGTCGCGGTGGCGGTGCTCGGCTTGTAAGACGCACCGGCGCGCGCCGACTCCAGTCGCGGAGTCCCGCAGGTCAAATATTCCTTGACGCATATATGGCGTCACGCGTATATTTAAAAACATGGATGCTCAACTGATATTCGACGCAGTCGCCGATGCCACGCGTCGCCGCATTCTGGCCCTGCTGGTGGAACACGGCGAGTTGTGCGTCTGCGAACTCACCGCCGCGCTGGACGACATCCAGCCCAAGATTTCGCGCCATCTGGGCGTCTTGAAGGATGCCGGCGTAGTGGTGCCGCGGCGGGAGGGTACGTGGATGTTCTACCGGCTCGCCGCCCACCTGCCGGCATGGGCGGAGGCGCTGCTGGAAACCCTGCCGAAGGGCGCCGTGCCGGAACTCAAAGCCGACCTGAAGCGACTGAAGGGCATGGCCGGCCGGCCCGAGCGCTGCGCTGCCTGAAACGCATCATGGGTGTGTTGACTGACACCGGCAAAATGCCGCGTCATCCTCCGTGGGGCTGGCTGGTGCTTGGGTTCGTCGCGTGGGTCGCGGCCTATGCCAGCTTGACTCCTTTTGCCGACAGCGCAATCGCCGCGCTCGGCCTGACGCGCCAGACGCATCTGGGCGAGGCTTTGCATCGTTACGCCGTTTTGCTCCTGCTCGGCGGTGCCGCTGTTCATTGGCTTTCTCTCGGCCGGCGTGCCGCTGGGGGTGACTTTCTCTTTTCTGATTTCGGCGCCGATGGTGAATGAAGTGGCGCTGGCGTTGCTGTTCGCCATGTTCGGCTGGAAGGTGGCGGGGCTGTATCTGGGGCTGGGTCTGGCCGTCGCGATTGTGGCCGGCATGGTGATCGGCAAGCTCGGCATGGAGCGCTATCTGGAGGTCTCGTCTTGTGGGCTTGTCATGAAGAATATCAAGGTCCTCGGCACCGGCATGCCAACGCCCGCGCATTCCGATCGCGGCCATGGCCACGGTGCGGCGAACTTCAGCCGCGCCTTCGCCATCGGCATCGCGCTCAACATCGGCTTCGTTGCGGTCGAGGCCTTCTACGGCTGGCGGGTCAGTTCCCTGGCGCTGCTCGCGGATGCCGGCCATAAATTGTCGGATGTCGCCGGACTGGTGCTGGCCTGGGGCGCGGCACTGGCCGCCGGCCGCCCGCTACGGCTATCTCGCCGCCTACAACCTGATCTACGTCGTGCCGCTGGCCGCCATCGTCGCCGTGTTTGCCGGCAGCCTCGGCGCCAGGAAGCTCAGCGAGCGCGAGGGGCGCCTGCTCAAGCTGCTGTCCGGCGTCATTATGATCGAACTCGGCGCGCTGCAGCTGCTCGCGCCGGAACGCGTGAGCCAGGTCGGCATCACCTTCGGCCTGATGGCCGTAGCGGTCGGCATCACTTTTGTCGCAGTGAAACTTTCCCGGAAAACTGAAATGTCGAAATGGTTGAAGATCGCTTTGCTGTGCTTCGTGTCTGGTCTGGCCGGGGTCGGCCACGCCGCCGGCACGCCGGATTTCCTGGTCGATGCCGACTGGCTTGCGCAACGCCAGAAAGACCCGAAGCTGGTGGTTCTCGAAGTGCGCTACCACCCGCACCGCCACGCCACCGTCGGCCACATCCCCGGCGCCGTGCAGGTGCAGCGCTTCGCCGATCTCGGCGCCAACGACGAAATGCCGATCATGCGCTTTCCCTCGCGTGCCGCCTTCCAGGCCACGTTGCGGCGCTGGGGCATCAACGACGACTCGACCGTCGTGGTCTATGACGATTCCTCGACCGCACTGGCTTCGCGCGTGATGTTCCTGCTCGACCTCCATGGTTTCGACATGAAGCGCGTCAAGCTGCTCGACGGCGGCACCATCGGCTGGACCGGCTTCAACGAACTGACCAAGGCGCCGACGCCGAAGCGCGCCGCGGGCAAGGTGAGGCTGAACGCCGCGCCGGCCGCAGCGATGGTCGGCTGGACAGATGTCTATCGTCGCGTCGTCGCCGGCCGCGAGCCGAACATCACCCTGCTCGACGCCCGTCCGGCCGACATGTACGACGGCAGCCGGATCCAGCATTCGGTGCAGGGCGGCCACATTCCCGGCGCCATCAACATCGTCAGCCTGCAGGGCGTCGATGGCCAGTCGCAGCAATGGAAGTCGCTCGCCGAGCTGGCCGCGATGTACAAGAACGTGCCAAAGGAAGCGACCGTCATCGCCTACTGCCACGACGGCTTCCGTTCCACCCTGGCCTGGCTGCAACTGAAGGCGCTCGGCTACCGGGACGTGCGCGTCTACAACGGCGGCTGGAGCGACTGGGACCGCACGCTGACCCTGCCGGTGGTGAAGGGCGCCAAACCTTTCGACGCCGATTTCGATTTATGAGGAGAGCATGACGATGAGCAAGAGCTTCAAGGTGCTGGTGTTGTGCACCGGCAATTCGGCGCGCAGCATACTCGGCGAGATGCTGTTCAAGCATCTCGGTCGCGGCCGCATCGAGGCGTATTCCGCCGGCAGCAAGCCCGGCGGCGTGGTCAATCCCGTGGCGATAGAGACGCTGCAGAAGCACGGCGTGCCTTGCGCGGGCGCGCGCAGCAAATCATGGGACGAATTTGCCGTACCACCAGCGCCGACTATTGATTTCATCTTCACCGTCTGCGGCAATGCGGCGCAGGAAACCTGCCCGGTCTGGCCCGGCCACCCGAGCACGGCGCACTGGGGCATTCCCGACCCGGCCCATGTCGAGCCGATGGAGGCGCGCCGCGAGGCCTTCGAGGAGGCCTACCAGTCGCTGAAGCAGCGCATCGAAGCCTTTCTCGCTCTGCCGCTGGAAACCATGACACCGCAAGAGTCGGCGCTGGCGGCACGGCGCATCCACACCGGCGACTGAGCGTGCTGGGTGCCATTTCGCCGCACCCAGGTCTTGATTCGAAGGAGATTCATCATGGCAATCATTCAGATTTTCGATCCAGCCCTGTGCTGCAGCACAGGCGTTTGCGGCGTCGACGTCGACCAGCAACTCGTCAGCTTTTCCGCCGACGTCGACTGGGCAAAGCAGAACCGTGCGCAGATCGAGCGCTTCAACCTGGCGCAGCAGCCGCTGGCCTTTGCCGAAAATGCCATCGTCAAAGGCTTTCTGGAGCGCTCCGGGCAGGAAGCGCTGCCGCTGATTCTGGTCGATGGCGAAGTGGCCCTGGCGGGGCGCTACCCGACTCGTGCCGAGCTGGCGCGCTGGGCCAGGATCGTGCAATCGGTCACCGCGACTGAAGCCGCCAAGCCCGCAGCGGGCTGTTGCTCCGGCGGCCGCAGCTGCTGAGGTCCGGCGCCATCATGAAATTTCTGGAAAAGACGCCGCGCTTCCTGTTCTTCACCGGCAAGGGCGGCGTCGGCAAGACCTCGATTGCCTGTGCCACGGCGATCCATCTTGCCAATGCCGGCCGTCGCGTGCTGCTGGTCAGCACCGATCCGGCGTCGAACGTGGGGCAGGTATTCGGTATCGGCATCGGCAATCAGGTCACGGCAATACCCGGCATTGCGAATCTGTCGGCGCTCGAAATCGATCCGCAGGCCGCCGCGCAGGCCTACCGCGACCGCATCGTCGGCCCGGTGCGCGGCGTGCTGCCCGATGCCATTGTCAAGGGCATCGAAGAGCAGCTCTCGGGCGCCTGCACCACCGAGATCGCCGCCTTCGACGAATTCACCGCGCTGCTGATCGACTCGGCGCTGACCGCCGATTACGACCACATCATTTTCGACACGGCGCCGACCGGTCACACCATTCGCCTGCTGCAACTGCCCGGTGCCTGGAGCGGCTTTCTCGACGAGGGCAAGGGCGACGCCTCCTGCTTAGGCCCCTTGGCCGGCCTCGAAAAGCAGCGCTCGCAATACAAGGCGGCCGTCGACGCGCTGGCCGATCCGGTGCGCACGCGGCTGATCCTGGTCGCGCGCGCGCAGCAGGCCACCTTGCGCGAAGTGGCGCGCACCCATGAAGAACTCGCGGACATCGGTCTTTCGCAGCAGTATCTGGTGATCAATGGCGTCCTGCCGCGCGAGGAAGGTGCGCTGGATGATCTGGCCGCCGCGATTCTTGAACGCGAGCAAGCGGCGCTGGCGGAGATTCCGCAGGTGCTCAAGACCTTGCCGCGCGATCAGGTCGCGCTCAAGCCCTTCAACCTGGTGGGGCTCGATGCCTTGCGCCAGTTGCTGGTGGCGGCCGATCGGCAAGCCATCGTCGAAGAAGGTCCGCCGCTCTCACTCAATGCGCCTTCGCTGGCGTCGCTGGTCGACCTCATCGCCGCCGACGGCCATGGCCTGGTCATGCTGATGGGCAAGGGCGGCGTCGGCAAGACCACGCTGGCCGCAGCCGTCGCCGTCGAACTGGCGCGGCGCGGCCTGCCGGTGCATCTGACCACTTCCGACCCGGCCGCGCATCTCGCCGAAACCCTGCACGGCTCACTGGAAAATCTCGCCGTCAGCCGCATCGATCCGCAGGCCGAGACCGAGCGCTATCGCCGGCATGTGCTGGAGACCAGGGGCGCGACGCTGGACGCCGCCGGCCGCGCGATGCTCGAAGAAGACCTGCGCTCGCCCTGCACCGAGGAAATCGCCGTGTTCCAGGCTTTCTCGCGCATCATCCGCGAGGCCGGAAAAAAGTTCGTGGTGATGGACACCGCACCCACCGGGCATACCCTGCTGCTGCTCGACGCCACCGGCGCCTATCATCGCGAAGTCGCGCGCCAGATGGACGCCGCGCACCTGAACTTCACCACGCCGATGATGCAGCTGCAGGACCCGCAGCAGACCAAGGTGCTGCTGGTGACGCTGGCCGAAACCACGCCCGTGCTGGAAGCCGCCAACCTGCAGGCCGACCTGCGCCGCGCCGGCATCGAGCCCTGGGCCTGGGTCATCAACAACAGCATCGCCGCCGCCCACGCGCACTCGCCCCTGCTGCGCCAGCGCGCACGCAACGAACTGGCCGAGATCGAGGCGGTGGCAACGCACTACTCCGCACGTTACGCCATCGTGCCCCTGCAGAAGGAAGAACCCATCGGCGTCGAGCGACTGCTCGAACTATCGCTCATGGCTTCGATGAACCGCCCCGAATCATGAAACGCATGCACCTTTGTGTTGCCATGAGCGAGCAAGCTCGGCCCGCCCCCCCATCCCCCCTCGCGGGGGGCTTACTGATCGGCTCGCTGCGCTCGATATCACTAGCGACCCAGCCTGTAGTTTCACGCTAACAAAAGGAAACTGACATGTCCGCCCAATGCGAAGTCGCCATCAAGCAATCCGCCGGCGCCCCGATGAGCGTGTTCGAGCGCTACCTGACGGTCTGGGTCTTCCTCTGCATCATCATCGGCATCGGCCTCGGCCAGTTCCTGCCCGGCGTGTTCCAGGCCGTCGGCCGCATGGAGATCGCCCGCGTCAACCTGCCGGTCGGCCTGCTGATCTGGATCATGATCATCCCGATGCTGGTCAAGGTGGATTTCGGCGCCCTGCACGAAGTGCGCAACCACGTCAAAGGCATCGGCGTCACCCTGTTCATCAACTGGCTGGTGAAGCCGTTCTCGATGGCCTTCCTGGCCTGGCTGTTCATCCGCAACATCTTCGCGCCCTACCTGCCGGCCGACCAGCTCGACAGCTACATCGCCGGCCTGATCCTGCTTGCCGCCGCGCCCTGCACGGCGATGGTCTTCGTCTGGAGCCGGCTGACCAACGGCGACCCGCTGTTCACGCTGTCGCAGGTGGCCTTGAACGACAGCATCATGGTGGTCGCCTTCGCACCGCTGGTGGCCTTCCTGCTCGGCATCTCGGCCATCACCGTGCCGTGGGACACGCTGTTCACCTCGGTGGTGCTCTACATCGTGATCCCGGTTATCCTCGCCCAGATCTGGCGCAAGTCGCTGCTCAAGAAAGGGCAGGCTCACTTCGACGCCACCATGGAAAAGATCGGTCCCTGGTCGATCACCGCGCTGCTGGCCACCCTGGTGCTGCTGTTCGCCTTCCAGGGCAAGGCCATCATCGACAAGCCGCTGATCATCGCGCTGCTTGCCGTGCCGATCCTGATCCAGGTCTTCTTCAACTCGGGGCTGGCCTATTGGCTCAATCGCGCGGTGGGCGAGAAGCACAACGTCGCCTGCCCCTCGGCCCTGATCGGCGCCAGCAACTTCTTCGAACTGGCGGTCGCCGCCGCCATCAGCCTGTTCGGCTTCGAGTCCGGCGCGGCGCTCGCCACCGTGGTCGGCGTGCTGATCGAAGTGCCGGTGATGCTGTTGGTGGTGAAGGTGGTCAATTCCAGCAAGGGGTGGTACGAGCGTGGCTGAGATCATCCTCGAATCGACGCTGACCTGTCCGCAGTGCGGCCACGTCAAGATCGAGACCATGCCGACCGACGCCTGCCAGTATTTCTACGAGTGCGAAGGCTGCCACGTGCTGCTGAAACCCAAACCGGGCGACTGCTGCGTGTTTTGTTCCTACGGCACGGTGCCTTGTCCGCCGATACAGGACCAGCGCGGCTGTTGCGCCAGGGGCTGAGATGCGCTGCCTGACCGACGCCTGGAACGCCCACGAAACCGAGCTGCGCCGCTTCCTGCGCCACCGTGCGCGCAGCGAGGCGGCGGGCGACGATCTGCTGCAGGAGGTGTTCCTGCGCGCCATGCGCCGCCCGAATGGTTTGTGCGGCCTCGACAGTCCGCGGGCCTGGCTGTTTCACGCCGCGCGCAACCTGCTGATCGACCGCCTGCGCCTGGCCAAGGATCAGGTACCGCTGCCCGATGATCTGGCCGCCGAACCCGAAGCCGTGCTCGCCCCGGTCGATGGCCTGGCGCAGTGCCTGCCGCGCGTCCTGTCCGAACTGGCCTCCGAAGACCGCGAGGCGATCACGCTCTGCGACATCGAAGGCATGAGCCAGAAGGACTACGCCGCCCGCCTCGGGCTGAGCCTGCCCGGCGCCAAGTCGCGCGTACAGCGGGCGCGGGCGCGGCTCAAGGCGCGCCTGACCGTAGCCTGCCAGGTGACATTCGACGAAAGCGGCGAAGTCTGCTGCTTCGTGCCGCGCCCGCCTGCAGCCTGACCACACCCTCAAAAGTCGGCGCTGGCGAGACGGCGACGCTACTGACAAACCGGCTCGCCGGTCTGCGCGAGGAACTGGCGCGCATGGCCGCCGCCGCGGCGACCGTCGAACTCGACCAGACCACGCAAGGCCGCCTGTCGCGCATGGATGCGATGCAGCAGCAGGCGATGGCCGCCGGCCTGGCCGAACGCCTGCGCACGGACATCCGCAAGACCGAGGCGGCGCTCGATCGCGTTGCCGCCGGCAGCTATGGCGAATGCTGCCGCTGCGGTGCGGAAATCCCCGCAGCGCGTCTGGCCGCCGACCCGGCGGCACCGTTCTGCGCGGATTGCGTCAAGGGCTGGTTTCTGGCGCCGGGTTGCGAGCGACAAACCGCGGTATTGAAAAGTGGTGCCGCTATTGGTGCCATTAATCCATGGCGTCTTCCACCAAAATCCTCGACCAGATGCGACGCGAACCCGGCAACGTGCGGTTCGCCGAACTCAAGAAGGTTTGCGAGGCGCATTTCGGGAAGCCGCGCTAAAGTGATACCAGCGAGGCACCAGCCACGCCATCTTCAAGACGCCCTGGGTCGGCGATCCGCGGATCAACATCCAGGACGACAAGGGCAAGGCCAAGGCGTATCAGGTAAGGCAGGTGCTGCTTGCAATCGACAAACTGGAGGGACTGCGCAATGAGCGTTGACCACTACACCTACCGCGTCACCTGGTCGGCCGAGGACGACGAACACGTCGGCCTGTGCGCCGAATTTCCCTCGTTGTCGTGGCTGGCCAAGACCCCGGAAGCCGCCCTGGCCAGTGGCAACCACTGAAGGACACCTGATCCCACGCTCGACACCGACACCAAGGGCCGCAGCGGTTGCGGGATGATGGGCTGGGGTGTTGCGGTTGCTGATCGCGACGCGTCTCAGATAGAGGTCTCAGTTCGGCCCAGACCGTGTGGAAACGCGAGAAGTTTAGCGCACCGTCAATTTCTCCGCCTTTAGGCCTTTTCCTGCTTCGCTAAGGGCTTCAGGGCGGGCGCGTCTTTTTGTCCTTGAGATGG
>Ga0209211_10001409_pt1 | contig 45665 bp, 48 predicted proteins | sample RifGroA2_FD_183992 | JGI IMG/M metagenome (GOLD analysis project Ga0209211, IMG submission 183992) | Groundwater microbial communities from Rifle, Colorado, USA - Groundwater A2 (SPAdes) (version 2) | ecosystem: Environmental > Aquatic > Deep subsurface > Groundwater | place: Rifle, Colorado...
AACTGCTAATCGAGTTGCGGCACCCTGAGCAGGGCAATCCGGCGCGGTTCCAGCGCGCGCCATTCGATTAGCAGTTCGCCGTCGGCATAGCTTGCGCGGCAGTTTCCGCCGGCGGCATCCGACTCGATGGCGAGGCTGGCTTCGGGCAATGCGCGCTGCAGCCAGCCGGCGAGTTCGCCGCCGCTGCAACCCATGGTCCGCCTGAAGGGCTGCGACAGGTCCTGGCGAAACATCATTCAGCGCGCAAGCCGGGCCGGCAGCAGCGACAGGTCGGCGATCTCGCCATCCGGCGGGCTGGGAATGCGCTCGGGCGCCTGGCCGAAGCGGTTGCACCACAGCACCTGAAAGCCAAACGCCTTGGCGGCAAACGCGTCCCAGCCGTTCGACGAGAGAAAGCAGATTTGCTCGTTGGCCAGGGCCAGCCGTTTCGGCGCCATGCCATACACATCGGGATGCGGCTTGAACACGCCGACTTCCTCGACCGACAGCGCGGCGTCGAAATACTCGGCAATGCCTGAATTATTGGCCGCCGCCGCCAGCATGCCCGGCGTGCCGTTGGAGAGGATCGCCAGCTTGATGCCGCGCGACTTCAATTCGGCCAGCATGGCCGGCACCTCGGGATAAGCAGCGATGCGCAGATAGAGGTCCATCAGCCGCGCCCGCAGGCCGTCATCGCGAATGCCGAGCGTGCTCATGGCGAAATCGAGCGCGTCGCCGGTCACCTGCCAGAAATCGGCGTGGTGTCCGCCCAGGCCGCGCAACCAGGTGTATTGCAGTTGCTTGGTGCGCCACAGGTCGGATAGCGCTTGCCAGCGGTCGCCGAGTGCATCCTGCGCCCCACGGGCGACGCTGCTGACATCGAACAGGGTGCCGTAGGCGTCGAAGACGCAGGCGCGGACGCCTTCGAGTGGTTTTGTTTGCATTCTGACTCCTCGTGGTTTCGAAAGTCGGCGCCGGCGGGACGGCGATCATGATGCCCCAATGGCCAGCGTCGTCAGCCACGCCAGCACGGTGGCCAGCGGCAGGGTGGCGATCCAGGACAGCGCGATGTTGCGCATGGTAGCCCAATCGACGGTTCCGGCACCGGCGCCAATGCCGGCGATGGACCCGACCGAGACATGGGTGGTGGACACGGGCAGGCCCAGCTTGCTGGCGAACAGCACCAGCGCCGCGGTGATGAGGTTCGCCGCGAGGCCCTGGCCGTGATCCATGCGCGTCAGGCGCCGGCTCATGGTGACGGCCACCCGGCGGGCGTGGAGCAGCCCCCCGGCGGCCATGGCAATCGCGATGGCCAGCGCCGCCGCTGTCGCATCCAGCGCCTGCCCGGCCAGCAGCAGCGCGGCCAGCTTCGGCGTGTCGTTGACGCCGCGGGCAAAGCAGATCAGCGCGGCGGAGGCCACGTGCGCGCGGTCACCGACGCGGGACAAGGAGATGCGCCCCACCACGCCGGGATGCTGTCGGCATTGCCCGTCTGCTGCGATCAGGAGGGTCGGCAGGGTGCTCGTCATGGCCGTGATGCCGGCGCCGCCTGCCGCCACGGCTGCCAGCGGAGCGACCACGCAGGCGCAGTCGGCGGCGGGCATGCGCCGCACCGCGCGCGAGGCCAGGATGCCGAGGGTGGCGGCGAGCAGCGGACTCGCCAGCAGGGGCAGCAGGAACAAGCTCATGAGTCCGGCGTAATGCAGCTCGCCGCCGGCCTGGCCCAGCCCGGCGCCGACCAGCCCGCCGATCAGGGCATGGGTGGTCGATATCGGCAGGCCCAGACGCGTCGCGCACAGCACGGTCAGCGCGGCGCCGATGCCGACGCTGGCGATGAATTGCGGCGCGCTTGCCACCTCATCCGCTACCAGCCCCCGGCCCGAGAACTGCTGCACCAGCGTCCCGGCCAGCCACCACGACACCAGGCTGCCGGCGACAGTGGCCAGGGTGGCGAACAGCAGCGCGCGGCGGTAGTCCAGCGTCTCCGTGCCCCAGACCGTGGCGAAGCCCTTGAAGTTGTCGTTGGCGCCGTTGCCGAAGGCGAGGAACAGGGCGATGCCGATCAGGGCGAATTCCACTTTCGAGGTCGCCTAGCAGCAGCCGCAGCTTTCGTCGCCGGCGCCGGCCCCAGCAGCGGCGCCCGCACTTGCCCCGAACGGCAGCGCCTTGCCGCAACCCTCGAACAGGCCGTAATGGCGCGAGAAGTCGCCGATGAAATCGAAATGCGGCGCCAGCCGGCTTTCCTTGAGCATGCGCCAGGTATTGCCGCAAACAGGGAAGACGCGCCCGGCCTCGATGCGATGATGCTTGTCGAGGACGAAGGCCTGGGCATGCTGCGGAATGCTGCCGCGATAGACCACGGCCTGACCGTAATCCTCGCAGTCGGCTTCCAGCCGGTCGAGCTTGAACAGGCGGTAGGTGGCCGAGAAGAAGTTTACGCCGGCGGTGCGTGGCGCCAGTTCGGGATCGGTGACCGCCAGCGGCCGGTCCTCCACCAGGCGCGGATCCGTGAAGCCCGCCTGCCGTGCCAGGCCGAGGAAGTCGTTCCAATACAGCGCGCCACCGAGACATTCGCCGTAGAGCACCGGATCGTTCTTCACGGCCTCCGGCACGCGCCGGTCGGCATACACGTCGGAGAAGTAGAACTCGCCGCCGGGCTTGAGCAGGCGGTGTACGCCGCGCAGCACCGCCTCCTTGTCGGGCGAGAGATTCACCACGCAGTTGGAGACGATGACGTCGAAGCTGCCCGGCGCCAGGTCGAGTTCGTCGAGGCGCTCTATGTAGCCGTGCAGAAAGCGCACGTTGTCGCGTTCATAGCCGAAGGCGACGCGATGATGCTCGCGATGCCGCTGCGCCACGGCGAGCTGCTCGTCGGTCATGTCCACGCCGACCACTTCGCCCGTCGCGCCGACGAGTTGCGCCAGCGCATACACGTCGCGGCCGGACCCGCTGCCGAGGTCGAGCACCCGGCAGCCGGCCAGGAGCGGCGGCGCCACCAGGCCGCAGCCGTAGTAGCGCTCCAGCACCTCGGGGTGGATGCGCGCCAGGAGCGGCTTGAGCCAGCCCGGCACGCTGGAAGCGTCGCAGCAGGCGCTGGTCTTGAGATCGGCCGTGCCGGAAAGCTGCTTGCCGTAATAGTCCTTCACGAGTTCGTGCATGTTTCCTCCTGTGGCGAATGTGAGTCGAACGCGCCGCCGCCCAGCGGCATACCCAGCAACTGGTTGAAGTCGCAGTCATGGACATGACCCTGCCAGTTTACCGAGATCAGCGTCTTGCACATCACGCCGGTCAGGTCGAGCGTGGCGACGCCTTGGCGGCGTGCAAATTGCAGAATCAGCTCCATGGTGTCCCCGGCGATTTCCTCCGTGCGCTTCGGGCTGGCCGCGACGTGACAATGAAAACAGGACTGGTTGCAGCGACAGCCGACATTGGCTTGCAGGGTTTCCAGCCGGCTGCAACGCAAGGCCGGGAAATCGGACTTGAGCAGCAGGGGGTAGGTGTCACGCATGGGTTGGCTCCGGGGGGTCGTTATCTTTGTTGTACTTGGTCGGGCTGGGCGCCGATTTCTTACACACGCCACGAAAGTTCCCGCAGGCAACGGCGAACCAATAGCCGACCGCGGCCGCCAATTGTTGCCCATCCCTAACGTGGGTGGTCGCGCGCATGGCAGTGCGGTGTCGCCGATGCGGTCAGTGAATTCGCCCGAAGTTTTGCCCGGTTCGACGGCGGGTTTGGGTGGATTTTGCGGCCCGCTCGCCACGATTTCTTTACAAGCTCTGCGACCGGCTCACGAAACGATATACGCTCCCGCTCCGGTCGACAGCAACTTGCCGTCCGCGCCGAGAAATTCCATGCGGGTGGTTGCCACGCGCGAGCCGAGGCGCAACACCTCCGCGCGCAGCTGGAAATGATCGCCGATACCGGGACGCAGGTAGTCGATGCGCAGGTCGATGGTGCCCAGCTTGCCGAAGCGATGCAGTCGCTGTATCGGCTCCTCGTCCATGTGGCGCGCACCGATGGCCGCCATCACCGCCAGCCCGCCCATGGCGTCGAGCCCGGCGCTGATGACGCCGCCATGGAGCCGGTTGGGGCTGCCGACCAGTTCGCGCCGCATGGCGATGCGCGCGGCAACGCGGTCCGGTTTGATCGAGATGATCTTCAGGCCGAGGACCTGATTGAAGACGATCATTTCCTCGAAGATCTTCTTCAGGCCGGCAACGAATTCCGGCTCGAATTCCTTCAGGGGCTCGGCCGCGGCGTCTTTCTTCATGGTTTCGGGCAGGACGTGAGGTTCTATGCAGTCGCCGGCAGGATCAATTCTTTCGCCTTCGCCGCAACACTTTCAGGAAAGGGCTGCGACTTCCGGGTCTCCGGGTTGAGACAGACCACCGTGAAGTCGCAGAGCGAGCAGACATCGCTGGTTTCGGTATTGAACAGTTCATGCCGGAAGCGCAGCACCTTCTCGCGCATTTCCAGCACGCCGGTGCGCACCGCCACGGTATCGCCGGGATAGAGTTCCTTGCGGTAGCTGATGTTCTGCTGCACCGCGGCCAGGTGCAGCGCGCCGCTGCGCAGCAGCGAGGGCGTCATGCCCAGCATGGCATAGAACTGCCAGCAGGCCTCCTCGAAGAACTCCATGTAGGCGCGCACGTTGATGTGGCCCATGTGGTCGCGCTGCCACTCATGCACCGTGCCGCGTGCCGTTTCGATCATCAGCGTCGCCCTTCTCCCCGCCGGAACCTGACTGCCGAAAGCCCGCGCGCCTGCTTTACTTCAGGGCATCCGCCAGATCCTTGTCGGTCACCTTTCCCGAGCGATGAAGCCACAGCAGGATAGCCAAGGGCTTCGGAATGTTGCGGCCCGATTCGTAGCGGGAACCGCCCGACTGGGTGACGCCATAGCGTGTCCAGAAAGCGGTCTGATTGAGGCTCTCCTTGGTGCGGACGGAACCGATGTCGGAAAAATCGAGTTTCTTTTTGCGTGCCATGGTGAACTCCTTTGTGGTGGGGTGAAACTTCATTGGTATTGCCGGCATATGACGAAGGATACAGCTAAGACGCGCGCGCGTCCAAACCAGCCGCGAGGCGACTGCGCCCTAACAAACGCTTACACCATTGCGGTCATCGGTCGTCGTCCTGATGCGTTGTTTTCTTGAGCGACATTTTTTGCGCCCGCAACAGAGGAGGAAAGAAAATGGCCAGACCAAGCGCAGCCCTGCTAGCCCTTGTATTCGCAACCAGTTCCGTTGCAGTCACGCCGGCGTGGGCCGATCGTGGGGGCAGCCGTTTCGATCGGGGTCATCCGGTGTATCGAGCGGGCCATCCGGTGTATCAGGCGCGACATCCGTCTCCAGCCCTCGGTCATCGCGATCACCGGGCCAACGGCTGGATCGTGGGTCTCGGCCTCCTTGCCGGAACAGCCATTCTTCTGAATGCGGCTGCACCCCGGCAGGTGGCATATTCGACGCCGGTTCAGGTCTATTCGCCGCCGCCGGTGTACTCCTCGCCGCCCGCCGTTCTGTACCGGGATGGGCCGGCGGGATATCCGCCGCCGGTTTCTGCTTATGCCAAGCCGACCAGTCAGTGGTGGTACTACTGCGCCCAGCCTGCCGGGTACTACCCGTATGTGCAGCAATGTTTCGCGGGATGGACCCGGGTTTCCCCCCAGCCTCCCGGCTGATGCTTCCCCGGCATGGTCCTGTCACTGGTGATCATCCGTCGGTAGCCATCGAATCGTTTGCCGGTGCTTGCTTTATCGAATCGAGCGGCAGGGTCACCACCACCACGGTCCCGTCGCCCGGTTGGCTGTCGATCTGCATCGTGCCGCCGATCGAGCCGAGGCGCTCGCGGATGCTGAACAGTCCGTAGCCGCCATCCGCCGAGGGCATCAGGCCCTGCTTTGCGTCGAAGCCGATGCCGGCATCGGCAACGGTGATAAGCAGCTTGTCGCCATCGGCAAGAACGGACACCTCCGCCGCGTCTACCCCGGCATGCTTGGACACATTGATCAGCAGTTCCCGCACCGTGCGAAACAGCGAGCTGGCGATGGTTTCGTCCAGCTGCACGGACCTGCTTTCGTCATAAATGTGGACCAGCAGATTGTTGCTGCGCTGCATTTCTTCGGCCAGCCATTCCAGTGCGGAAACCAGCCCGAACTGTGACAGCACGGGCGGACTCAGTTGCGTCGAAAAAGAGCGTACGGCGCGATTGGCCTGGGCGACCAGGGTGCCGATTTCCTTTATCCGCTGTTGCAAGTCGCCGCGCCTTTCGGTCCTGTCGGGTACGTTCAGCGACGTCAGTTTGATCTGGACGACGGCAAGAATCTGGCCGAGATCGTCGTGCAGGTCCTGCGCGATCGCACGCCGTTCCCGCTCCTCCACTTTCGCCAGTTCCATTGCCAGTGCGCGCAACTGGGCGGTGCGCTCGACGACCATTTCTTCAAGGCGCAGGCGGTGGCGCTGGAGTTCCTCCTCGACCCGCTTGCGTTCGGCGATGTCGCGCAAATTGGCCATGATGAGTTGCTGTCCGCCCGTTTCGACGAGGGAGGCGTTGACTTCAAGGTCGAGCGACGAGCCGTCTTTCTTGCGATAACTTCGTTCGCCGACCCGGTGAATCCGATGCTGCATTATCTGGTTCACGTTATCCCGTACTTCTTCCGGGGTTCCGTGCGCCAGATCGCCGAGTTTCATGGCGAGCAATTCATCGCGCGGGTACCCCAGCATCTCGCACAGGCTCGGATTGACCTCCCGGATCGCCAGGTCATCCGGGCTGAACAGGAACACGCCGTCGGACGACTGCTGCAACAGTGCGCTGAAGAAATCGCGCTCGGTATGGAGCTGTGCTTCGCGCTGTCCGAGGGCCTCCAGCAACTCGTTGAAGCCGCCGATCAGCCGGCCGATTTCATCCTGTCTGGCGCCCGGCAGGGGATTCAGCGACTGGCCTGCCGCGGTCATTTCGTTGAGCTGCCTGGCGGCATTGACCAGCGGCGATAACTGGTTTCGTAGCAGCCACCACGAAAGAATGCCGGCAATCAGGGTTAACACTATCGCCGCCCATGCGATGCGTTGTTGCATGTCGTGGATGGGAGCAAAGGCTTCTTCGGTGGGCAGCATGGCGATGACGAACCATCCCGCCACCGGAATGCGGGCAGCTGAGGAAAGGATCTCCACGCCAAGGGAGTTGATGGCAACCCCCGGCCCATCGAAGCCCTGCATGCGCCGATCGAGAAGCAGGTTGGTTCCCGGAGGGGGCAGCGGCTGCAGCACACGACTCTTGTCTGTGGCGGTAACAAACAGCCTGTATTGGGGCGCAATGACCAGATATCCGCCGCTCTTTCCATAGCGGTGTTCTCCGATGCGATCGAGAAAATTCGGCTTGGCGAGATTGATCACGCCGAACAGGGCGCCGATCACCTTGCCGTTGGCATCGCGGATCGGCGTGTTGATGTTGAACAGGGCCTGTTTCAGCACTCTTCCCACCAGCGGGCGGCCGATGACGGTCTTGCCTTCTTCGAGTGACTTGCGGGTGGCCTCATTGCTGAGGTAGTTCGTTCCACGGCGGCCCGCAACGACCGGCGTATCGGCCAGCGCGACGCCGTCAAGGCCCACGGCAATGACGCCGGAATTGAACAAATCCTCATAAATTGGCCTTCGGTCGAGTACTTGCTGAAGTGCGACCGGATTTTTCAGCATGGCCCGGTCGATCGAACGGGCAACTCTTTCCAGGGACTGAATGCGGTCTTCCAGCGCCTGGTTGAGTTCGGACGCGACATAAGACACGGTCGAAGCCTGCTGGTCGGCCAGCAGGCTTTGCAAGTCGCTGCGCAACATGCGGGTGACGTAAAGCGACAGGGCCCAGATGCCAAAAACGAAAATGGCAAGAATGCCCAGGGTGATCTTTTGTTTCAGCGAGAGTCGCCACCGGCTTCTTTCAGCCATTTGCACGGGAGTCATCAATGGTGGACACATCGCAAACTATATACCTGTCCGCGGACAACGCAGACAAGACCGAGGTCGCCGGCGCAACGCCGTCATGAGTTACCCTTCGCTGTATCTGGAGTCCATTTCACCGCGGAGGAATCTATGAACTACGCCGGCGTGTTGCCTATCCTGGCCACCCCTTTCAATGAGGACGGAAGCATCGATCTTGACTCGTTCGACCGGTTGGTCGGCTTCATGGGCGATCTCGGGGTCGACGGAATAACCATATTGGGAGTTCTCGGCGAGTCGAACCGGATGCTGGACAAGGAGCGGGAGTCCTTGATCGCACGGGCCGTGGCGGTGACCACTGGGCGCACCAGGGTCATCGTCGGCGCCAGTCATCCGGGAACCCAGGCCACCATCGGGCTGTGCCGGATGGCCGCAGACCTGGGTGCGGACGCCGTAATGGTCGCACCTTCGCCGGAGCCGGTGCCGAACGAGGGGCGCGTGTTCGAGTATTTCCAGAAAGTTGCCGCGGCGGTGACGATTCCGATCGTTGCCCAGGACCATCCGGCGTCTACCCAGGTACACATGTCGGTGCCGCTCCTGCTGCGCCTGATCGCCGAAGTTCCGGGGATTGCCTGCATCAAGGAAGAGGGGCTGCCGACTCCCGTGCGAGTCGCCGCTCTGAAACAGGGAATGCAGGAGCGTCGCGTGCCTGTCCTGACGGGTTTAGGGGCGCTGTACGGCTATTTCGATATCATGGCCGGCGCCGATGGATTCAATACCGGCTTCGCGTTTCCCGAAGTGCTGATGGCGATCGAGCGGGCAGCGCGCGCCGGAAACCAGGACGAGTGCTATCGCCTCTATGCCAAATATTTGCCCCTGATCGTCTTCGAGCAGCAACCCGGCGTCGCGGTGCGCAAGGAGCTGCTGCGCATGCGCGGTCTTTTGCGCACCGCCCATGTAAGGCATCCCGGCGCCGGCATTGGAGAAACGGCGGCGCGTCAGTTGCGGGAAATCGTCGAACGGGTTTTGCCGGGCATCGATATCACGCGACCGATTCAAGCGTGACGCGAGCGCAAGCCGACTCAGGCCCGACAGGCAATTAGCGCGCCTTGCACTGGTCTCGAATGCAGATTGTCGCGGCACTGGCGCCGCTGGCAACGGGGTAACGCACACGGGTTCCGTTGGCGGTGCCATTGATGTACAAACGACCGTCCGCGTCTTTCGTGATCGTGATGGCACATTGCTTGCCGGGGCACTTCCTGTTGGCGCTCGACAGCAGTTCGCAGATTCTCGAAGCCCCGGCGTCGCTCGTAATCAGAACCAGGCCGGTTTCATCGGTGCATCGATATTGCTTCGCATCGGCCGCCACCGCTCCGCCATGCATGGCCACGGCTGCGAGCGCGCTTAGTGCGGGTGTGGCGAATCTCATTTCAAGTGTCTCCGTAACGATGCGCGTTTGATCATAGCAGCCGTGGCAGCGGCGTCAAACTTGCATTCTTGCTGCGGCAAGCCTGGACCCCATTGCCGATTCCGGGATATCTGCTTTTCCCGATCGGATGGTGGCAATTCGCCGCGATTCAAGCGGTCGGCCGCAGTTGGAAGTCTGTGTACTCGCCGCTGGCGGTTTCAACCATGACATCGTCGACCGAAGCGCCGCCCGGCCCCCGGCGACTCCATTCAAGCATCGCCGCGACCTGCCCGGCGTCGCCGGCTATCATGGCCTCGACGCTGCCGTCACGACGGTTGCGTACCCAGCCGCTGACGCCGAGCAACCGAGCCTGCGCCATCATGGCGTAACGGAAACCGACGCCTTGGACAATGCCGCTTATGACCAGGCGGCGAACCTCGGTCACTTCACCCTCATGCCGGGCTGCGCCCCGCTGTCGGGCGAGAGCAGGAACAGGCCGGGCGACTTGCCGTCCGTATCGGAAGCGGCCAGTACCATGCCCTCGCTGAGGCCGAACTTCATCTTGCGCGGCGCGAGGTTGGCCACCATTACCGTCAGCCGGCCAACCAGTTGCGCCGGATCGTAGGCCGACTTGATGCCGGCGAAGACGTTGCGCGTCTCGCCACCCAGATCGAGCGTCAGGCGGATCAGCTTGTCGGCGCCTTCGACGTGCTGCGCGTCGGCGATGCGGGCGATGCGCAGGTCGACCTTGCTGAAATCGTCGATGGAGATAGTGGGTTCGAGGGGGCTGCCCTGTGCTTGCACGATGTCCTCGCTGTGTTGCTGGCGCTCGGCATGGCGCTGCGGCGAATGTGGGTCAATAGTCGGCTCTGGCGCTACGACAGTTGGCTCGAGCGATTCGCGGTTGGCCGCAATCAGCGCCTCGATCTGCTTCGGATCGATGCGCTGCATCAGGTGTTCGTAGCCATTGATCAGGTGCGCCGGCGGCAGCAGGTGGCCGGCATCCATCCAATGCAACGGAGCGACGTTGAGGAATTCCTCGGCGCGCTGCGCCAGCTTGGGCAGCACCGGCTTGAGGTAGATGGTGAGCAGGCGGAAGGCGTTGATCAGCAGCGTACAGACCTCGTGCAACTTGTCTTCCTGGCCTTCCTGCTTGGCCAGCACCCAGGGCTGATTCCTGTCCACGTACTGGTTGATCTGGTCGGCCAGCGCCATGACGCGGCGCAGGGCGCGCGCCGTATCGCGGCCCTCGTAGTAAGCGGCGATTTCCTCGGCGGCCTCGGCGATGCCGGGCAGGTCGGCACGGAAGCGCTCGGTGCTGTGGGCGTGCAGCAGTTGGCCGCCAAAGCGCTTGGCGATGAAGCCGGCGGCACGGCTGGCGATGTTGATGTACTTGCCGATCAGGTCGGAGTTGACGCGCTGGGTGAAGTCGTCGAGGTTGAGGTCGATGTCTTCCATCGTGCCGTTGAGCTTGGCGGCGAAGTAGTAGCGCAGCCATTCCGGATTGAGCCCCTGCGCGAGATAACTCTCGGCGGTGATGAAGGTGCCGCGCGACTTCGACATCTTGGCGCCATCGACGGTGAGGAAGCCGTGGGCAAATACGCTGGTCGGGATGCGGTAGCCGGCGTGTTCGAGTTCCGCCGGCCAGAACAGGGCGTGAAAGTAGAGGATGTCCTTGCCGATGAAGTGATACAGCTCGGCCGTCGAATCCCTGCCCCAGAACTCGTCGAAATCGAGTCCCTTCTTCGTGCAGAAATTCTTGAACGAGCCCATGTAGCCGATCGGCGCGTCGAGCCAGACGTAGAAGAATTTTCCCGGCGCGCCTGGAATCTCGAAGCCGAAGTAGGGCGCATCGCGCGAGATGTCCCAGTCGGTGAGCTTGTTCTCACCCGGTTCGCCCAGCCATTCCTGGAGCTTGTTGATCGCCTCTGGCTGCGCCTTGCACACCTCGCGCGTGGCGCGGCGTAGGAATTCCTGGCAGCGCGGGTCGGAGAGTTTGAAGAAGTAGTGGTCGGACGACTTCAGCACCGGCTGCGCGCCCGACACCGCCGAGTAGGGGTTCTTCAAATCGGTGGGCGCATAGGCCGCACCGCAGGACTCGCAGGCGTCGCCATACTGATCCTTGGCGCCGCACTTCGGGCATTCGCCCTTGATGAAGCGGTCGGGCAGGAACATCTGCTTGACCGGATCGTAGTACTGCTCGATGGAGCGGACTTCGATCAGGCCGGCGGCCTTGAGCTTGCCGTAAATGTCTTCGGCATAGTGGCGCGTTTCATCCGAATGCGTGGTGTGGTAATTGTCGAAGGCGACGTGGAAGCCGGCAAAGTCGCGCGCGTGTTCGGCGTGGACGCGGGCGATCAGTTGTTCCGGCGTGATGCCTTCCTTTTCGGCGCGCAGCATGATCGGCGTGCCGTGGGTGTCGTCGGCGCAGACGAACCAGCATTCGTGACCGCGCATCTTCTGGAAGCGCGTCCAGATATCAGTCTGGATGTACTCGACCAGGTGGCCGAGATGGATCGCGCCATTGGCATAGGGCAGGGCGGCGGTAAGGAGGATCTTGCGGGTCATGACGCTGTCTTTCCGGGTGCTGGCGGCGGGGGCCGCATCTCAAGACGTGCATTGTACCGGCGTGCAACGCCGTATCACCAGCGCCGACTCTTGCAGTTCCGTCATTCCCGCGAAAGCGGGAATCCAGGCTTGTTGGGGCTTGCCGGGTCTCGCCCCGGCGGGCGAGGTACTTTCTTGTGATGCGACAAGAAAGTACCCAAAGAAGCGCACCCCGCCGCCCCGGCCTGACTGCGTCAGGCTACCCTCGCTGCGGAAGGCCCGCCGGGCCGGTCGCTAAACTAGCCGGCCAAAATGCGGCCGTCGTCGGACAACGCGACCGGACTACCCCCGGCGAACCTTCCTCGCTCGGCGGGACAGAGGGGAGGAAAAACCGTCGCGCGTGGTGAATCTAGCCGCCAACAAATTCGAGGCCGATCCTTTATGGGTGCGAAGCGAACCACTTCTGCGCCGGAAACGCTTCCGCTAGACTGCAAAGCTCAGAGGCTGGCTACTACGGAGAAAAACCATGGCGCGTGTCTGGATTGATAAGCAGATGCTGGTACAAGCGATCAGCGAAAAAACAGATGCTAACAAGCAAGAAGCTAAGGCGATTGTAAATTCCGTTCTTGAAAAGCAGCCGGAAGAACATGACAAAATTTGCACGGATGACGGAGACTCGCTTGGCCTATGTCAGCGGAGGTATGGCGCGGTTTATCGCGACAATTTGGAACTAGCCCTCGCACTGCGTTCGGTGTACGCACTTATTGGGGAGGACAACGAAGTGCGGAAGATCATTGACGCGGCTCTGGAAGATTACCAATGGTAGATGTAACGCGCGCTTAGTCCGGTTGAGGGTTAACCATCCTCTCTTGGTCATGAGTTCTTTAGTTCGGCCAAAAGCGCATCGGAATCGATGTGTTGACTGGGACGGAGAGATGCAATCGAAACCCACCGCCCAGAGTTGGGATCTTGAATCTTCCAAAATGCCCTCCCGTCGGTACTCGCGGCACGTCCAGTTCGTCCTAACTGCCCCTTTGCAGCAACACCAGCCGGAGATGGGCTGTCATAAATTTTTCCGCCGAAACGAATCCCTTTCTTTTCCACAGTTGCGCGAAAAGTTTTCCCGAGATAGCGAGCTTGAAGCGCTGCACCTATGGGCAACGAATCGCCGCGCGGAGAGCGCCAAAACTCGAGTTTAGTCAATGTGGTTGGCGGCGGATTTGATACGCTGCGTTCTGGCGGGTTGGCCTCCCAATGGTCAATGAGCTTTTCGATGACAGAACTCGTATCGTCGACGAGGGGAACTGCCAACCGCTGAAGACGAGTAAATACAGATGGCGAAATAGGAATATTAATTAAGTCGGACATGATTATCTCCAGTAGCAAATGAAAGCGCTATAACTGTACAGTAGCTTCACAGCGACTGTCAAGTCGCATCGATAAAGGGTCGGCGTGATTTATTTTCGGCACGGCCCACAACCCGCGATGGTTTTCATTCCCCTCTGTCCCGCCGAGCGAGGAAGGTTCGCCGGGGGAAGTCCGGTCGCGTTGTCTGAGCGCAGCGAGTTTAGCGACCGGCCCGGCGGGCCTTCCGCAGCGAGGGTAGCCCGCAGGGCCGGGGCGGCGGGGCGCGCTTCTTTGGGTACTTTCTTGCCGCGCAGCAAGAAAGTATCTCGCCCGCCGGGGCGAGTCCCGGCATCTCCCTTCGAAGGACAACCCAAAGAGTCGGCGGGCAGGCAACGGCGATTCCTTGTCAGTTCGATCCTTGCCTAATTCTGTGGAACGGCTAATATGGCCATATTAGCTAGTTCAAGGAGAAGCCAATGATTACCGTCACATCGGTCGAAGCGCAAAGTCGTTTCGGCGAATTGATCGATCGCTCGCAGCGCGAGCCGATCGAGGTCACACGCCGCGGTCGAACCGTGGCCTATGTGGTTTCGGGGCACGACATGCAGGCACTGGCCGACGTAAACAAGCGCCGGGAGGACGCGGCGCGGTGGTATTCGCAATATCGGGCGCGGGTTACATCGCAGCCGGGCGCTGCCGACCTGACCGACGCCGATGTAGATCGTCTGGTGCATGAGCTTCGATAGGCGCATCGTCATCGATACCGGCGTGCTGGTCAGTGCCGCGATCCGTCCACAATCAATATCCGCGCTGGCGCTGGAAAAGGCGCTGCTGCATTTTGATGTTTGTGTCAGCGAGGAAACGCTGATGGAACTGGAGGGAGTGTTGCTGCGCCGGAAATTCGATCGCTATGCGTCGAAGGCATTGCGCCATGACTTTATCAAAGGCTTTCGCCAGCGCACAACCTTGTTCGTCGTTACAGCGGACGTTGATGATTGTCCCGATCCCAAGGACAACAAATTCCTCGCGCTGGCCGAGGTCGCCGAGGCTGAGTTGATCGTTGCGAGCGACCCGCATCTGACGAATATGCATCCCTGGCGCGGCATTCCGATCATGCCGCCGGCACCGTTTCTGGTGGGAATTCGCTAGCCGCCGCTGTTACGGATGATCAATGTTTCACTTCTTTCATCATCACGTCGCGCAGTAGTTCGTTGATGCGGGTCTGATAACCCCTGCCCTGGTTCTTGAACCAATCCACGACGTCGGCATCGATTCGCAGCGTCAATTGCTGCTTGATGGGGCGATAGAACTTGCCGACAGTCGCACCTCGCCATTCTTCCGGCTTTGCCGATGACGCGTCGGAGTAGTCGATTTGCTTTTCCGGCATGGCCTGCAGGGCCTTGAGTTCCGTCGCCTGCCTTGCCGTCAGTTTGCCGCTTGCACGCTTAATAGCCTTCCGCATAAATTCTCCTTTCCATGCTGTCTGCCTTTCGTGCCGATACGATGCGAATGGTTTCCAGTCCGTCTGCTTCTGTGTAGGTGTGCGCCACCAGCAACAACACGACGCCATGCGCCAGTCCTATCGTCTGCCAGCGTTGTTCGTTGTTCTCGATCCGGTCCAGTTTGCTGACGTGGAACGGATCGTCGAAAACAAGCTGCGCCGTCTCGAAGCTGATTTGATGCTTCAGCCGGTTGATGCTGTTTTTCGTCTCGTCCCAGGCGAGTTTCATTGGCACTCCAGAACTGTAGCTACAGTATAGCAGCTACGAGCACGCGCCGCAGCGAGGGTAGCCCGCAGGGCCGGGGCGAGACCCGGCATCTCCGTTGATAGGAAAGGCCAAGGAGTCGGCGCTGGTAACACGGCGATTTGCTCGTCAGTGCGATCTCTGTTCAGGATTGAGGCCGGAGCGGCCTCTGCCCCACTCAGAGCAGGACCAGATTATCCCGATGAATCAGCTCTGCGCTGTCGATGTAGCCGAGCAGGGTTTCGATGTCCTGCGTGCCGTGGCCGGCTATGCGGCGGGCTTCCGAGCTTGAATAGTTGATCAGGCCGCGGGCGACCTCGTGGCCATCCGTGGCGCGACAGGCGACCGCCGCGCCGCGCTCGAAGTCGCCCTCGACGCGCGTCACGCCTACCGCCAGCAGGCTGCGACCGACGGCCAGCGCTGTTATCGCGCCGGCATCGAGCGTCAGCGCGCCGGCCAGTTGCAGATGGTCGGCCAGCCATTGCTTGCGCGCCGCCAGCGGCGATTCGACGGCATACAGCAGGGTGCCGATGGCTTCGCCGCGGGCGGCTGCCAGCAGCGAATCCGGCTCGCGGCCGCTGACGATCAAGGTGTGCGCGCCACTTCTCGCGGCGCGCTGGGCGGCGCGAACTTTTGTGATCATGCCGCCCTTGCTGATGCCCGAGCCGGCGCCGCCGGCCATGGCTTCAAAGCGGCGATCGTCGGCGCGGCCTTCGCTGATCAGCGTGGCGGCGGGGTCAGTGCGTGGATCGGCGCTGTAGAGGCCTTTCTGGTCGGTCAGGATGACCAGCGCCTCGGCTTCCACCAGGTTGGCCACCAGCGCCCCCAGCGTGTCGTTGTCGCCGAACTTGATCTCGTCGGTGACGACCGTGTCGTTCTCGTTGATGATCGGCACCACACCCAGATCGAGCAGGGTTTGCAGCGTCGAGCGGGCGTTGAGGTAACGCGTGCGGTCGGCCAGGTCTTCGTGGGTCAGCAGGATCTGCGCGGCTTTCAGGCCGTGGTCGAGGAAGGTGGTTTCGTAGGCCTGCGCCAGCCCCATCTGGCCCACGGCGGCGGCTGCCTGCAGTTCGGGCATGGCATGTGGCCGCGTGGTCCAGCCGAGGCGCTGCATGCCGGCGGCAATCGCGCCGGACGTGACCAGCAGCACCTGGCGTCCGTCGGCGTGCAGCGCGGCGATCTGGCGCGCGCATTCGGCGATGAAATCGTGGGCCAGGCCTTCGCCGTGGTTGGTGACCAGGGCGCTGCCGACCTTTACCACGATGCGCTTGGCGTCAGCTATCTGCTGTCTCATGCTTTTCGATTCTGTTCCAGGTAATCCATCACGGCAAACGTGACCTCGCGGCAGCCTGCCCCTGAAATCGCGGAAATGACGAAATGTTTCTTCGGTTTGTAGCTCTTCACCAGCGCGGCGACGCGTGCCTCGCGTTCATCCTCGGGCACCAGGTCGATCTTGTTGATCAGCAGCCAGCGCGGCTTCTTGTGCAGGGCCTCGTCGTACTTCTTCAATTCCTTGAGGATCGCCTTGGCGTCCTTTGCCGGATCGGCATCGGGATCGAAAGGGGAAATATCGACCAGGTGCAGCAGCAGGCCGGTGCGCTGCAGATGCTTGAGGAAGCGGTGGCCGAGTCCGGCGCCTTCCGCCGCGCCTTCGATCAGGCCGGGAATGTCGGCGATGACGAAGCTGCGGTTGTCGTCCACGCGCACCACGCCGAGGTTCGGATGCAGGGTGGTGAAGGGATAATCGGCGACCTTGGGTCTGGCGGCGGAGACGGCACGGATGAAGGTGGACTTGCCGGCATTGGGCAGACCGAGCAGGCCGATGTCGGCCAGCACCTTGAGCTCCAGTTTCAGTTCGCGCTTCTCCCCCTCCTGCCCCGGCGTGTTCTGCCGCGGCGCACGGTTGGTGCTGGATTTGAAATGCGAGTTGCCCAGACCGCCGATGCCGCCCTTGGCGATCAGCCAGCGCTTGCCGTCGGTATCGAGGTCGGCAATCAACTCACCGGTCTCGTTGTCGGTGATCACGGTGCCCACCGGCATGCGCAGTTCCATGTCTTCCCCGCCCTTGCCATAGCGGTCCGAGCCATGGCCGTTTTCGCCCTTCTGGCCGCGAAACACCCGGGTATAGCGGAAGTCGATCAGGGTATTGAGGTTGCGGTCGGCGATGGCCCAGATGCTCGCGCCCTTGCCGCCGTCGCCGCCGTCCGGGCCGCCGAGGGGAATGTATTTCTCGCGACGAAAGGATACCGCGCCATTGCCGCCATCGCCGGCAAGGACTTCGATACGGGCTTCGTCAAAAAATTTCATGGGCTTCTAATCGCGTCACCCCCTTCCAGGGGGCGGAGGCGGGGTTTCGCGGAGCACTGCTCCGCGCCGCTGTAGCCGGCCATGCTGTGCAAAGCATGGCCGTGGGACGGGGGCTGGGGGGATGGCCCACCAATTTCCCCAAAGGGGGGCGCTTGCGCCACCCTATCTTGACGATAGGGCTTTCGTCGCTGAAGGATGAGACTTAGGCTGCCGCCGGAACGATTATTACCGTGCGGCGCTTATTCGGGCCCTTGATTGCAAATTGCACGGTGCCCTCAATCTTGGCGAACAGCGTGTGGTCCTTGCCCATGCCGACGTTGTCACCGGGGTGGAACTCGGTGCCGCGCTGCCGGACGATGATGCTGCCGGCGGAAATCAGTTCGCCGCCGTAGCTCTTGACGCCAAGACGCTTCGATTCAGAGTCGCGGCCGTTGCGGGAACTGCCGCCTGCTTTTTTGTGTGCCATGTTCTAGCTCCTGATTCTCGTCGGGCTCAGGCGGCGATGCCGCTGATCTCGATTTCGGTGAAGTTCTGGCGATGGCCCTGGTGCTTCTGGTAGTGCTTGCGACGGCGCATCTTGAAAATGGTGACCTTGGGATGACGACCCTGAGCGATCACTTTCGCGGTTACGGTGGCACCGGCGAGCATGGGGGAACCGATCTTGACCGATTCGCCCTCGCCGACCATGAGTACCTGGTCGAGAGTGATTTCAGTGCCTACATCAGCCGGTATCTGTTCTATTTTGAGTTTTTCGCCGGCGGCAACGCGATACTGCTTGCCCCCGGTTTTTATGACCGCATACATGATGAGAGACTCCAATGGGATGACGCAAAGAACCGCGCAGTATACAGTGTGACGGGCTCGAGGTCAAACTCAAAAATCGTCAATCCGGGGCGGGTCGCCGGCTAGCGTCTTCCTGCCGGTGGCGTGTAGCCGATGGCCAGTGAAATGGCGTCGGCGGCTTGCTTGACGATGGCCGCCCAGTCCGCGCTGTGGCGCTCGGCCGGAGCGGAGACCGAAAGGCCGGCGACCAGTTCGCCGCTATCGTCCCGTATCGGCGCCGCGATGCAGCGCAGGCCTTGCTCGATTTCCTCGTTGTCGAAAGCCACGCCGTGGCGGCGCGCACGGTCGACTTCCCGTTCCAGCGAGACCAGCGTGGTCAGCGAAGTCGGCGTATAGCCGGGCAAACCGGTGCGCTTGACATACTCGCGCAGTTCTTCGCGGCTATCTTCGGCGAGGTACAGTTTGCCCACCGCAGTGACGTGCAGGGGCGCCCGGGCGCCGACCAGGTGCACCACGCGCACCGAGGAGCGACCGCTGGAGGTGCGTTCGACGTAGACGATTTCGTCGCCCTGGCGCACGCCCAGATTGACGCTTTCACCGATTTGCAGGTGCAGTTTCTGCATCAGCGGCATCGCCGCGGCGCGGATGTTGATGCGTGATTTGACCACGTTGCCGAGTTCCAGCAGACGGATGCCCAGCCGATAGGTGCCAGGATCGGCGCGCTCGGCAAAACCCGAGGTGGCCATCGCGGCGAGAATGCGATGCGCCGTCGACGGATGCAGACCCGTCTCCAGCGCCAATTGCTTGAGGCTCACCGGATCGGGATGATAGGAAAGGACATCAAGCAGCTTCATCATGCGCTCGATGACCTGGATACCGCTGCGGGCTTCCGGCGCGGCATCCGCGGGCTTATGCGGCACGGCAATCTCTTCGTGGGAACAGGAGTTCGGATACTATAGCAAAACCCGCAGAAGCCTTCGCCTGCCCGCAGAGGGTAAATGCAATCAAGATACGGAGTGTGACCATGCCGAGGGTGCGCGTTGGACTTTTTGTGACCTGTCTGGTGGATTTGATGCGACCGCGCATCGGCTTCGCCACACTGAAACTGCTGGAAAGCGCCGGCTGCGAGGTGATCGTGCCGGATACCCAGACCTGCTGCGGCCAGCCGGCGTGGAATTCGGGCGACGCGCCGGGCGCCATGGCGCTGGCGAAAAAGACCATCGCCGAGTTCGAGGGCTTCGAGTATGTCGTGGTGCCGTCCGGGTCCTGCGGCGAACATATTCGCATCGAGTATCCGCGCCTGTTTGCCGACGAGTCCGACTGGCGCGCGCGCGCTACGGCGCTGGCCAGCCGCACCTACGAGCTGACGGACTTTCTGGCGACGGTGCTGAAGGTCGACAGCGTGCCGGGCGACCATGAGGGCACGGTGACCTATCACGATTCCTGCAGCGGCCTGCGCGGCTTGGGCGTCAAGGAGCAACCGCGTTCGCTGCTGGCCAAGATGAAAGGCGTCAGCCTCAAGGAAATGAACGGCTGCGAGGAATGCTGCGGCTTCGGCGGCACCTTCTCGATCAAGTTCGGCGAGGTGTCGGCGGCGATTGCCGAGCGCAAGTGCGACAACGTGCATGCCAGCGGCGCCCAAGCGGTGGTTGGCGGCGATCTTGGCTGCCTGCTGAACATCGAAGGCAAGCTGCGGCGCATGGGTGACGACAACACGCGGGTCCTGCATATCGCCGAAGTTCTCGCCGGAGACGCGTGATGGAAATCAAATCCATGCACTTCAAGGCCAATGCCAGCGCAACGCTGGCGAACGTCGTCCTGCAAGGCAATCTGAAGAACGCCAAGGGCAAGTTCGTCACCAAGCGTGCCGAGGCGATCAAGGACCTCGACGATTTCGAGGGCACGCGCGATGCGGCCACGGCGATCCGCAACAAGGTCATCGACAATCTCGACCTGTGGCTCGAATGCTTCGAGCGCAAGGCGCTGGATACCGGCGCCAAGGTGCTGTGGGCCAAGGACGGGGCGGAGGTCTGCCGCCTGGTGACGGAGATCGCCCGCAGCCACGGCGTGAAGAAGGTCACCAAGTCGAAATCGATGCTGTCCGAGGAAGCCGGGCTCAACCAGGCGCTGGAAGCGGCGGGCATCCAGCCGGTGGAAACCGACCTGGGCGAATACATCCTGCAGGTCGATAACAACGAACCGCCCAGCCACATCATCGCGCCGGCGGTGCACAAGAGCCTGGACGATGTCGCCGACCTGTTCCACAAAGTGCATGGCACGCCGCGCAAGACCGAAATTCCGGCGCTGACGCGGGAGGCCCGCGAAGTGCTGCGCGGCCACTTTCTGTCGGCCGAGATGGGGCTCTCCGGCGGCAATTTCCTGGTCGCCGAAACCGGGTCGGTCGCGCTTGTGACCAACGAGGGCAACGGCCGCATGGTGACGACCATGCCCAAGGTCCATGTGGTCATCACCGGCATCGAAAAGGTGATCCCGACCCTGGAAGACCTGTCGACCCTGATGCGCATCCTGCCGCGCTCGGCCACCGGACAGTCGATTTCGAACTACTTCTCGATTCTCACCGGGGTCAAGAAGCCCGAGGAGCACGATGGCCCCGAGCATCTGTATTTCATCCTGGTCGACAGCGGCCGCGCCGATGTCGTCGGCACCGATTTCCACGCCATGCTGCGCTGCATACGCTGCGGCGCCTGCATGAATCATTGCCCGGTGTATCAGACCATCGGCGGCCACGCCTATGGCTGGGTCTATCCGGGACCGATGGGCTCGGTGCTGACCCCCTTGTATGCGGGCATGGAGAACTCGATCGACCTGCCGCATGCCGCCACGCTGTGCAACCAGTGCGGCATCGTCTGCCCGGTCAGCATTCCGCTGCCCGACCTGTTGCGCAAGCTGCGCGAAAAGCAGACCGAGCGCGGCTTGCGGCCCATCACCGAGCGCATCGGTTTGCGCGTCTGGGCATGGGTGGCGCAACGACCGAAGCTCTACGCACTGGGGGCGAGCCTTGGTGTGCGCTACCTGAAGTGGCTGGCCGGTGATACGGACCGCATCCGCCTGCTGCCGACCGCTCCCGAGTGGACGCTGGGGCGCGATTTTCCGGCGCCGCAAGGCAAGACCTTCCGCGCCTTGTACGCCGCACGTCAGAAACGAAAGGGAGCGAAATGATTACGACATTCCCCCCGACCCCCTTTCCGGGAAAGGGGGCGACCACGGTTCAGCCGCTGTCGCGGCTTCCGGTTGCTGAATTGCCGCCTCCTTGGGACGGCCCGGCGGAGGCAGCATGAGTTCTCGTGAAGACATCCTCGGCCGCGTCCGCGCCGGCCTCAACCGCAACGCCACCAATGCTGCCGCCGGACGCGGGGAGATGGCGGCGGCTTTGTCGAATCGCAGTCACGGCCCGAAGCCGGCCATCGACAGCAATCCTCAAGCGCTGCTGGAACGCTTCCGGATCAAGTCGGAGCAGCAGTCGAGCACCGTTGACAGCGTGGCGCAGGAAGCCGACGTGCCGGCCGCGATCGCCCGCTATCTGACGGCAATGAAGCTGCCGAAAACGGCCGTCGCCTGGCCGTCGCTGGCGACGCTGGATTGGGCTGCCGCGGGCCTCAAGGTCGAAGGACGCGGCGCGCGCGATGCCGATCTGGTGGGCATCACCGGCTGCTTCTGCGCCGTCGCCGAAACCGGCACGCTGATGCTGTGTTCCTCCGCGGATACACCCGCCGCCGTCAGCCTCTTGCCGGAAACGCACATTGCGATCGTCCATGCCGCACGCATCCTGCCCTACATGGAAGACGCCTGGGCGCTGGCGCGCAAGGAGCTCGGGACTTTGCCGCGCGCAGTGAATTTCATCTCGGGTCCTTCACGCACCGGCGACATCGAGCAGACCATCGTGCTCGGCGCGCATGGGCCGTATCGCGTGCATCTTGTGATCGTCGCGGGCTGAGATGCGTCGCCTGCTGGCCGTAATTGCCCTGTTTTTCGCCGTATCGCCAGCGCCGACTCTTGCCCAGATCGGCGATGAAGTCCTGCCGCCGGTGTTCGTCGAAACCCTGCTCGAACTGCCCGATGATGCCGCGCAAGCCGCCAAGTCGGGCAAGCGCCTGCTGCTGTATTTCGGCCAGGTCGGCTGCCCCTATTGCAAGGAGTTGATGCAGACCAGTTTTTCGCAGAAGGCCATCGTCGACAAGACCGCCAGGCATTTCCTGCCGATTGCCTTCAACCTGTTTGGCGACCGCGAGGTCGCCTGGTTCGATGGCAAGGTCCGCAGCGAAAAGGAGCTGGCGAAGTTTCTCAAAGTGCAGTTTACGCCGACCTTGCTGTTGCTCGACGAGAAAGGCACGATCATCGGGCGCATCAACGGCTATTACCCGCCGCATCGTTTTTCCGCCGCGCTCGACTATTCGGCGCAGCGCCTCGAAGGCAAGCTGTCGTTTGCCGAGCACATGCGGGCCGTGCCGCAAAGCGGCGCCAGTGCCACGCTCAACGAGGAAGCCTTCTTCATGAAGCCGCCCTTCAACCTGGTCCGCAAACCTGGCGCCAAGCCGCTGGCCGTGCTGTTCGAAACGCGCCACTGCGCACCCTGCGATGAATTGCACAAGGAAGGCTTCAAGCGCGAGAAGACACTCGCCGCAATTTCGCGCTTCGACGTCGCGCGCTTTTCGCTGTCCGGCCGTGATCCTCTGACCACACCGGACGGGCGCAGCAGCAACGCCGAAGCCTGGGCCAGGGAACTCAAGGTCAGTTACACGCCCAGCGTGGTCTTCTTCGACGATCGCGGCCGCGAAGTGTTTCGGCTGGAAGCCTATCTGCGCCCCTTCCACTTTGCCGGGTCGTTCGAGTATGTCGGCAGTGGCGCCTATCGCAAGGAACCGGAATTTCAGCGCTTCCTGCAGAACAAGGCCGAACACATGAAGGAAAGCGGCGAGAAACTGGAGTTGTGGAAGTAAGGGGAGTACTCGCCGGCCAATCAGCGACTTCCTGCCCGCCAGCGTTTCTCCAGTTCGATGATGCCCATCGCCAGCAGCGCGATCATGGCGATCTCGCCCCAGGCGCGCGCATCGATCGCGGCAGTGGCAAATGCCGCATTGAGCGGCGCCCAGTAGGTGATCAACATTTGCAGCAGCAATTGCAGTCCGGTGCCCCACCATACCCATGGATTGGAAAAGGCGGCGACAGCGGTTACCGGCAGTCGCAGCGAGCGGCAGTTGAACAGGTAGACGATTTCGATGGCGACGAACACGTTCATCGCTATGGTGCGCGCCTCGGCCATCGGCTGGCCTCGTTCCAGCGCCAACAGAAACATGCCGAAGCAAGCGGCCAGCATCAGGATGCCGACCATGATCACGCGCTCGACCAGGACCGCATCCAGCACCGGCCCTGCCGGCGGGCGAGGTGGGCGCTGCATGATGCCCCGCTCCGCCGGTTCGAAGGCCAGCGGCAGGCCGAGCAGCACGGCGGTGGTCATGTTGATCCAGAGAATTTGCAGCGGCGTGATCGGCAGGGTGACGCCGGCGACGATGGCGGCAAGGATGACCAGGCCCTCGCCGAAATTGGTTGGCAGGGTCCAGGTGATGAACTTCACCAGGTTGTCGTAAATACCTCGCCCCTCTTCGACTGCCGCCTCGATGGTGGCGAAGTTGTCGTCGGTGAGCACCATCGCCGCCGCTTCCTTGGCGACGTCGGTGCCGCCCAGGCCCATGGCGATGCCGATGTCGGCCTGCTTCAGAGCCGGCGCATCGTTCACTCCGTCGCCGGTCATGGCCACCACCTCGCCCCGCGCCTGCAGGGCGCGCACCAGACGCAGCTTATGTTCCGGTTCGACGCGGGCGAAAATATCTACCTCGCTGGCGGCGAACTGCAGCGCTTCGTCATCGAGCCGGGCCAGATCGCGGCCGGTCAGGACTGCGGCGGCCGTCGCGTCCTTGACGATGCCGATCCGCCCCGCAATCGCCCGCGCCGTTTCGGCGTGATCGCCGGTGATCATCTTCACCTTGATGCCTGCGGCGTGGCAGGTGCGCACGGAACTGGCGGCGCGCGCGCGCGGCGGATCGATCATGCCGGCCAAGCCGAGAAACACCAAGCCGGTGGCGATTGCAGCTTCATCCAGCGCAACGCCGGCAGCCGGATGCCGCCGCGCCAGGGTCAGCACGCGCAGGCCGCGGCTGGCCATTTGCGCGGCGGTGGCTTCGAGTACCGCCGTGTCGAGCGGGACCTCGCTGCCGTCGGCGGCCAGCATGCCGCGGCAGGCGGGCAGGAGCTTTTCTATCGCGCCCTTGACGTAGATTACCGACTGGCCGTCGACCGCGTGCAGAGTCGCCATCGTCTGCCGCGCCGAATCGAAAGACAGTTCATCACGGCGCGGAAATACATTGCGCAGCGTGACTTCATCCAGTCCGCCCTTGCGCGCCGCGACCAGCAGCGCGGCCTCGGTCGGGTCGCCGGTGATCTGCCATTGGCTCTTCTCGTGGTACAGCTCGGCGTCGTTGCACAGGGCGCCAGCCAGAAGTGTCTCGCGCAGCGCCGGGTTTGGCTTACCGGCGCTGAGCGCGCCTTCAGGCGTGTAGCCCTGACCGCCGACGGTGACGCGCTCGCCACCGGCCCACAGTTCGGTGACGGTCATGGCGTTTTCGGTCAGCGTTCCGGTCTTGTCGGTGCAGATCACCGTGGTGCTGCCCAGCGCCTCGACCGCCGGCAGATGACGGATGATGGCGCGGCGCCTGGCCATGCGGCCGACGCCGATGGCCAGCGTGATGCTCATGGCCGCCGGCAGGCCCTCGGGGATGGCGCCCACGGCCAAAGCCACCGCCGCCATCAGCATGTCCACCATTGTTTCGCCGCGCCAGACGCCGATGACAAAGGTCAGCGCGGCGAGACCGAGAATGACCCACAGCAGCAGGTTGGCAAATTCGGCCATCTTTTTCGTCAGCGGCGTGGCGATCTCCGGGACGGCCGCCATCAGCGTCGATATGCGCCCGGTTTCGGTCGTGTCAGCGGTTCCGATCACCAGCCCGTGGCCTTGTCCGGCCACTACGGTAGTCCCCGCATAGGCCATGTTGCGGCGGTCGGCAAGCAGGGTGTCCTCCGGCAGTTCGTCGTGATGCTTGTCGATCGGCGCGGCCTCGCCGGTCAGCGCGGCTTCAACGGTGCGCAACTGGCGACCCGAGACGATGCGCAGATCCGCCGGTACCCGGTCACCGGCGGCCAGCCAGACCACGTCGCCGGGCACCAGGTGGACCGCGTCCATGCGCCGGCGACGGCCTCCGCGCAGCACATTGACCTCGGTCGCCACGGCTCGCGCAAGTGCCGCCAGCGCGGCCTCGGCCTTGCCTTCCTGCAGGTAACCGATCACGGCATTGACCATGACCACACCGAAGATGACCGAACTGTCGACCCATTCCCCGAGGCCGGCGGTGACGAGGCCGGCGCCGATCAGTACCAGCACGAGCGGTTCCGTGAACTGACTCAGGAAGCGTGCCAATGCGCTGCGGCCGGCCTTCTGGCGCAGGCTGTTGGGGCCATGGTGGAGCAGGCGGGCAGTGGCTTCCTCTTCCGTCAGACCCTCACTGGCGCTGACGCCGTGACGGGCCAGCGCCTCTTCAGGCGGCAGGGCGTGCCACGCTGTAGAGTCGATTCGCGCCGACGCGGGATGCGGTGTGGTCATGGCGTCGATTATGCATTGAAGCCGGATGCTGGGTGCCGGCATGCGCACCGACCGGGTCAGGGCGCCAGGTGCGCCTTGGCGAATGCCTCGAACTTCGCCGCCGTCATCGGCCGGCTGAAATAATTGCCCTGTATTTCGTTGCAGCCATAGCTGCGGACCAAATTCAGTTGCTCAATGGTTTCCACCCCTTCGGCGATCGCGCGCAACTTGAGGGAGCGCGCGATGCCGATCACGGCCTGGGCCAGCGCGCCGCCAGCGCTGTCCCGACTCATGTCGGCGATGAAGGAACGGTCGATCTTGAGCTTGTCGACGCGAAAGCGTTTCAGGTAGGACAGGCTTGAATATCCGGTGCCGAAATCGTCGATGGCGACGCCGGTGCCGATGGACTTGAGGTCGGCGATGACCTCGCAGACGGTTTCACTGTTTTCGATCAGGGTGGATTCGGTCAATTCGATTTCGATCTGCCGTGGTGAGATGCCGGCATCCCGCGTATGACGCCGTACCTGGTCGACCAGGTCGGTACGGAAGATCTGCTTGCCGGACACATTGACGGCAACCTTCCAGTTGTTGCCCCCATCATTCCAGCGCCGGACCTGTCGGCAGGCTTCCGCCAGCACCCAGTCGCCGATGGGAATGATCAGTCCCGATTCCTCGGCCACCGGAATGAACTCGACCGGCGAGATGCTGCCGCCATCGTCGAAGTTCCAGCGCAACAATGCTTCGGCACCGAAGACATGGCGCGAATCGGCATACACCTGCGGCTGGTAGCGCAGGCTCAGTTCCTGTCGCTCGATGGCACGGCGCAGGCGATTGGTCAGGTTGAGCCGGCGATTGGCCCGCTGGTTCATTTCCGCCGAGAAGAAGCTGAAGGTCTGGCGACCGGATTCCTTGGCGTGATACATCGCCGTATCGGCCTTCTGCATCAGGGTGTCGAAGTCCGTACCGTCGTCCGGCGACAGCGCAATGCCCAGCGAAGCCGACGTGGTGAGGCTATGCGCATCGACCTCAAAGGGTTGCAGCAGGCTGGTCTGAATCTTCTCGGCGATGCGCGCCACGGCCTCGGGACCGTCGACTTCGCCCAGCAGCAGGATGAATTCGTCGCCGCCCTGGCGGCTCAGCGTGTCCGAGTCGCGCAGGCAGGTTCTGAGGCGGCCCACGGTGGCGATCAGCAGGGCGTCCCCCACCGGATGGCCGAGTGAATCATTGATGCGCTTGAAGTGATCGAGATCCAGGTAGACGCAGGCCATGCACTTGCCCGAACGCTTGTGCGTGTCCCGCATCTGGCTGAAGCGGTCGCGCAGCAGCAGGCGGTTGGGCAGGCCGGTGAGCGGGTCATGGTGCGCGAGGTACTGGATTCTCTCCTCCGTTGCCTTGCGCAGCGAAATGTCCGAGAAGCAGGCGACGAAGTTCTTGATTTCGCCCTCGGGCTCACGCGTCGCCGCGATGGTCAGCCACTTCGGATAGAGTTCGCCGTTCTTGCGTTTGTCCCAGACTTCGCCTTCCCAGGAACCCTTGCCCAGGATCGATTGCCACATCTGCTGGTAGAAGTCGGGATCGTGGCGTCCGGATTTCAGGATGCGCGGGTTCTGGCCGATGATCTCGTCGCCAGAATATCCGGTGATTGCGCTGAAGGCGGGGTTAACCCGGATGATCGTGCCCTTGCCGTCGGTGATCAGCATGGCTTCGAGAGAATTGGCGAAGACGGTATCGGCCAGTTGCAGCTCGGTCTCGTGGTGTTTGCGTTGGCTGATGTCGGTATAGACCCAGATCGAGCCGCTTGCCGGGGCGGCCGGATCGAGTGCCCTGCCCGATGTCTCGCACCAGATGACGGTCCCGTCGCGGCGCCGGTTGCGGGTTTCGCGGTTGCAGTAGCCCTGCTCGGCCAGGTCGCGATAGGCTAGCTCGCCGACGGCAAGCCAGTCTTCGCGGGATGGAAAGATGATCTCCGTGCTCTTGCCGATCAATTCCTCCGGTCCGTCATAACCGAAGACTTCGGCCAGGCGTCGGTTGCAATTGAGAAAGATCCGGTTGCTGATCAGGGCGATGCCGACATGGGCGTTGTCGAAGATCAGACGCTGCTCTTCCAGCAGCGCGACCATGCGCGCCTCGATGCGCTTGCGTTCCGTGATGTCGGTGTAGGACGTGACGAAGCCGCCATTGGGTAGCGGTGAGCGCTGGATCTCCAGTACCGTGCCGTCGGTGCGCTGGTACTCGATGTTGTAGGGCTGGCGCTGGTTGATGCGTTCCATGGCCGCGGCATACTCGACATCGGCATCGCCTTCACCAAGTTCGCCGCGCTCGGCGACGATACGCAGAATGGCTTGCAACTCGGGTGCGTCGCGGGCAAAGGTGTCCTCAGGCAGCTTGACCAGGCGCCGAAACTGCTGGTTGTAATGGGTGACGCACAGATTTTCGTCGATCAGGGTGATGCCGCAGGGGAAGTGTTCGATGATGGCACGTTGCTTCTCGTGTTCCTGGCGCAAGGCCTCGTCGGCGCGCTTGCGCTGGGTGATGTCCTGCAGCGTCTCGATGGCACCGATCAACTCGCCTCTGGCATTGACCAGCGGGGCTGCGGTGAAGTACAGCCAGGTGCCGCCCGCGCCTATGTGGGGAAAGTAGTCCTCGGCCTCGTATGAACCGGGGATGATTGTCGAGCGCCGATACTTGCCCTCGTACAAAGTCGCTACGGCATCGATGTCACCGGACACCACCAGATCGGCCATGACCGGTCGCCGGTTCGGATAGAACGGGCGCCACTGATCCTGGCTGCCGATCATTGTTGCGGCCGGATGATGGAGTATGACTTCGCAGGCGCGATTCCAGTGCGTTACCCGATGCTCGCGGTCGATCACGAAGGTGGGCACCGGAGAACCCTGGATGATCTTGTCGAGCAGATCCTGCTCGGTCACGGACGGAGGCGGTCTGGCTTCCACTTTCGACGATTCGCCATGGTGGGCTTCATGAGCAAAAGCTATGGCTTTCAGCCTAGTCCCAATATCCCTTCAACGCAAATCGGGATTGCCGATCCAGGCAAACAATTCGCTTCCCGCCGATGGCCCGCATTGCGCAACTACTTGCTGACAACGGCTCCCGCTGGCCCTGTCGCGAGTGGCAGCGACACCCGCACCGAAACACCGTTGCCCTTGGCGGGAGGGCCAATCCCGATGGTGCCGCCATGCAGTTCGGCAATGCGCCCGACGATCGAGAGCCCCAGGCCGCTGCCCGGAGAGTCGGCGCTGGCGCTACGGTAAAAGCGCTGCCGGACGTGGCCCGTCTCGTCCGCCGCAATGCCGCGCCCGTTGTCGCTGACCGTCAGCATGGCGCGGCCTTCATTCTGGATGATGGAAACATCGATCTGCGTACCGCCGCCGTGGCGCAAGGCGTTGTCGACCAGATTGCGCAGCAGCACCTGGAGCAACACAGCATCACCCCGGACTTGCGCATCGCCGTCACCCAATACGAGGTCGCAACGGCGCTCGATGGCTTCGCCGGCGCTCATGGCCATGACTTCTTCCGCAATCGGTCGCAGGGCGATGCTCTGCATCTGCTGCGGCGTCTCGGCATCCAGCCGCGCCAGGGTCAGCAACTGCGCCACCAGATGCGTGGCGCGGTCGCAGCCGACCAGAATTTGAGTCAGTGCGTGCTGCCTTTCCGCCGCGTCGACGGAAGCCAGCGCGACCTGTGCCTGTGCTTTCAACGCGGCCAGCGGCGTGCGCAGCTCATGCGCCGCGTCGGCGGTAAAGCGACGCTCGTTCTCCAGCGCCCGCATGATGTCGGCGAACAGGCTGTTGAGCCTTGTCACCAGCGGCGCAACTTCAGTGGGGAGTGATTCCACCGGCAGCGGGTCGAGCCGGTCGGCTGTCCGGGCCGCGACATCGCGCGCGAGGCGGCGCAGCGGCGCCAGTGCAAAGCCGATGGCGATCGCCAGCAGCAGCGCCAGTGCAGGCAGTGCGAACAGCATCGGCTTGAGCAGTTGCTGGGCAATTTCAGCCGCCACCTCATTGCGCTCCTTGACGAAGTGTGCGGCGGTGGTGCTCGGAGGGTGGGCCAGCAGTTCTTCCAGCTCGTGACGGGCTTCGCGCCAGGTAGCGAAAGCCGTCAGCAGCCAGACGACCGCCACCGCCAGCATGGTGAGCCCGACCAGGCGGGTACGCAGGGATAGAGGACGCCTCATGGCGGCGTTCCGTTTCTGGCGACGACGTAGCCGATGCCGCGCAGGGTGCGGATCACGTCCGTTCCCAGCTTGCGCCGCAGATGATGGATGTATACCTCGACCGTGTTGCTGCCGATTTCCTCGCCCCAGGCATAGAGATGTTCTTCCAGTTGGGCGCGGGAAAGGGCGCGGCCCGGTTGCTGCATCAGGGCATGCAACAGGGCGTACTCCTTGGCCGAAAGCTCGACCTCCTGGCTCTTGCATTCCACGCGCCGCGTCGCCGGGTCGAGCGTGACGTCGGCGCTGGCCAGCACCGGCGACGGCTGACCACCGGCACGACGCAGCAGGGCGCGCAAGCGGGCCGTCAGCTCGCCCAGATCGAAGGGCTTGACCAGGTAATCGTCGGCACCGGCGTCGAGGCCGCGAATGCGGTCATCGACCGTATCGCGGGCGGTGAGGATCAGCACCGGCAGGGTCTTCTTCTTCGCCCGCAGATGGCGCAGTACATCGAGGCCGTCCATGCGCGGCAGTCCGAGATCGAGGACTACGGCCGCATAGTCCCCGCTTGCCAGCGCCGTCTCGGCGCTGACGCCGTCCCTGACCCAATCAACCGCGTGGTCGGCCTGGCGCAGGCCGACCTGGAGGGCATCGCCGAGCAGGGCATCGTCTTCAACCAGCAGAATTCTCATTGCGTAGTTTCTTCCAGCCGGTAATCATTGCCCGAACAAGATTCTCGTTGTGTAGCCAGCTGCTGACGATGACGCCCGCGATGTGAATGACAACTATCGCCATCATGCCATTGGACGCGCCTTCGTGCAGTTCCTCGAGAAAGTGTCCGCCTACATCCTCGTACACGGCCCAGCCGCTGGCTGCGGCGGCGATACCAAAGCCGAGCAGGAGAAAAATGGCCACGGCTCCGGCCGGATTGTGACCGACATAGTGCTGCGGCTTTCCGTCGATCAGGGATTTGAGGTAGTCGAACAGCTTCTGCGGCGTCGGCAGGAACTCGGCAAAGCGCGAATAACCGCCGCCGACGAAGCCCCACAACAGGCGGAAGGCGATCAGTCCGGCAAGGGTGTAGCCGGCGATGACGTGGATGTCGCGCAGCTTTTCGGACTCGGCGGTGAGGAAGGCGATGGCGAAGCTCGCCACCAGCGACCAGTGGAAAATGCGCGTCGGCAGGTCCCAGACGCGGATGGATTTGGCTTCTGCATGCATTTGGGGCCTCACTTGGGAATCCTGATCGAATGTTCGTTGTAATCGCCCGCCGCGGCTTGCGCATGACAGGCCGTGCAGTTGGCCGGACTCTTGATCGAGGCGCGCTGCCAGGTCGCGGCGGAAATCTCGCGATGCTTCTTCGCGAAGCGCTCGGTCTCGGATATGCGCAGCAGCGGCTTGCCCTGGGCGTCGCGCGTGTCTCCCGTCTTGCGACCGCCGGATTGGGCGGCCAGAAAGTCGGCGATGGCGGTACGGCGTATTTCATCGATACTGGCGTCCGAGCCGAAGTGCTTCGACAAGCCGTTCATCATCGCGCGCCAGGAATCGGCGTGCAGCATCTGCGGCGGATAGGCCATGTGGCAGGAAGTGCATTCTTCTTCGAAAGCGGGATTCTTCGGCACGCTGTAGTTGCCGGCGTGGGCTGGCAGGGCAAGCGCGGCCAGCAGGGCGAGCAGGGGTGGGGCGACAAGGCGTTTCATCTTGATCTCCTGATTATTTGAGCGCCAGCAGCCAGGCCATTACGTCGGCCTTTTCCTGGGCGCTGCAGAGTCGGTTGAGGGTGTCGTTGCAGTTGCGGCGGAACCATTTGTCCACCTTGGCGGCGTCGGTAAAGCGTTCGGCGTTGGCAGCAGGTGCCAGCGGCGTGATGGCCTTGCCGGTCTTGGCGTGAAGGCCCGCTTGCGTCGGGCGATCGGTGTGGCAGGAGGTGCAGCTCCACTCGCCGCCCTGTTTGGTGGTGAAGAAGCGTGCGCCGCGCTCGGCGGAGGCGGCTGCCCCGGCTTCCTTCTCGAAGCGCGTCAGGAAATCGCGCGGTACTTCGGCCTGGGCGCTGGCGGCGAAAAGCGTTGCAGCAATGATGAGAATGTGTCGCACGGGAATCTCCATGAGTAGTGTGTGAAGCGAATCATGGAGGGCGCTGCTTAAACGGCGCTTAAGGGCACAAGCCCGGCGCCGGATAGACCGGGTGCAGCGCTGTTTCAGCGCGTTTTGATCGGCTGCCCGGTGGTGATGAACATCAAGGTACGGGCTTCGCGGATGTCGGCGTGGAGGGCCTCGACGATGGGCGGGTTGGCCGCCGCATCCGCATTCCAGACAAGCAGGAAGTTGGCACCGGAGCCGCCGGCGGTATCGGTGCGCGGCACAAAGATTTCGTGGGTGCCCAGTGGCGGAATCATCACTGGCGAGTTGAGGTAGGCGCGCACCAGTTTTCCGGTGGTGTCGTAGTAGCGTGCGGAAACCAGCCGAATCGAGGATTGCGGATCGGTATTGCGAATGCTGACGTGGGTAGACACCAGCGTTTGTGCCGGCTTGCCATCCTTGGCTGGATCGCCGTGATAAACGTGTGAATAGACCGGCAGGTAAAGGGTCTGCCCGGACAGCAGACCCGGTTCGTCGGCGGCAAAGGCGCTGGCGGCCAACAGCCCGAACAGCAGTGTGCAGTGACGCAGGAAGATGCTCATGGTCTGCTCCGGATCAGGTTTGAATGTCGGGAATTCTACTTCCTGGTCGGCGCGTAGAAGTCGCGCAGCGAGGCATAGCGGTCGGCCCGCGCGGCGCGCACATGCAGGATCGCCCGCTTCATCGGGATGCCCGCCTGCACCAGCGTTTCGGCAGCAATCAGCAGACTGCTTTCGAGGACTTCGGGGATTACCTCGGTCGCTCCGGCTGACTTGAGGCGGGCGACATCCCGGTCGTCGGCGGTACGTACCACGATCGGAATCTCCGGCCGCGTGCCGCGCACAATGTGCACTACGCGTTCGGCGGAATGGGCATCGGGGTAGCTGACGACCACGGCGCGAGCGCGAGCGATTCCTGCCGCCTGCAGTACCTCCGGCCGGTCGGCGTTGCCGAAGACGACATTGATGCCCTGCGTGCGCGCTTCGGCGATGCGTTGCGGGTCGACGTCAAGGGCAATGAAGGGAACGCTTTCGATGCCGAGAAACTCGGCGATGCGCTGTCCGGTGCGGCCGTAGCCGCAGATCACCACATGCTGGCCGAGATCGAGGCTATGCACGGCGATGTCTTGGATCACGGTGGCCTTGTGCGACCAGTCGCCGCGTCCCATATCGCCGGAAAGCTGTGCGGCACGGACGATCAGGAAGGGCGCGATGAACATCGACAGCAGCATGGCCGACAGCGTGATCTGGAAGGCGCTGAAGCTGATCAGGTGCAACTGGTGGGCCAGCTGGATCAGCACCAGTCCGAACTCGCCGGCCTGTGCCAGTTGCGCGGCGGTGCGCAGGCTGGCCACCAGCGGTGTTTTTGCCACCCGCGTGATGAGCAGCATCACCGCCGCCTTGCCGCCGATCAGCAGGGCCACGGCCAGTACCAGCTTGTGGGCATTGGCGATGACGTAGCCAATGTCCAGCATCATGCCGATGGTGACGAAAAACAGGCCGAGCAGGATGTCGCGAAACGGCCGGATGTCGGCTTCGACGTGATGGCGATAGGCTGTCTCCGAAATCAGCATGCCGCCGATGAAAGCACCCAGCGCCAGCGACAGGCCGCTGCGGGCGGTAAGAAAGGACAGGCCGACCACGATCCACAGCGTGGTCAGCACCAGCAGTTCGCTTGACTTGTACTGGGCGGCGCTGTGGAGAATGCGGCCCAGCAGTTTCTGTCCGGCCCAGATCAGCAGTGCCAGTACGGCGACTGCCTGTGCCGCCGCCAATGCCAGCGAGCGCAGCAAGTCGTCGCCCGAGGCGGCCAGGGCTGGCAGCAGGATCAGGCAGGGCGCCACGGCGAGGTCCTGAAACAGCAGCACGCCCATGGTCTGCCGCCCGGAGCGCGAGTGCAGGTCGAAGCGTTCGGAAAGCATTCTGGCGACAATCGCGGTGGACGACATTGCCACGGCCAGCCCGACCGCTACGCCGCTCTTCCACTCCTGACCGTAGCCGAGCACGGTGACCAGGCCGGTGCCCAGCGCGGTCAGCGCCAACTGCGACGAGCCAAGGCCGAACACCAGCGTGCGCATGGTTTGCAGACGCTTCAGGCTGAACTCGAGGCCGATGGAAAACATCAGGAAGACGATGCCGAACTCGGCGAAACTTTCCACCTCCGCGCTCTCGGTCAGCCGGGCCAGGCCGTAAGGTCCCAGCGCGATGCCGATCGCCAGATAGGCGAGCATCGAAGGCAGTTTGAAGCGGCGCGCCAGCGCCACTGCCCCGACGGCAGCACTTAGCAGCAGCAGGAGCGAGAGGAGGTTGGCGTGCATGGCGGGATGATAGCGTGATGCCGCACTTGTCATGCGACCACGGTAAAATCGCGGCCACTGGATTCAATGCCTGCCTGATACTCCATGACCGACACTGTTTCGCAACGTTACCTGCGCTATGGCGAGTTTCTCAGCGCCGTGCGGGTCAAGCAGCGGCGCGTGAGCTACAAGGAAATACATGACGCCGCCGGTGGAGGGCAGCATTCGCGGCGCCTGCGCCCGATCGATGTGCATCGACTACTGACACCCTATGTGAGCGTGCGTTTCATGGAGCAGTTGCGCGCCGTGATGCCGCTGGCGCTGTTCCTCGCCCTGTTCCAGATCGCCGCGCTGCGGACCGACGTGCAGGAAGGCGAACTGATCACCTTCGGCATGGTGGCGGTGATGCTGGGCCTGATGCTGTTCATGGACGGGGTCAAGTACGGGCTGATGCCGTTTTCCGAAAACATCGGCTTCAATCTGCCCAACCGCACGACGCCGGCCGTCGTGCTCGGCTTTGCTTTCTTGCTGGGCGGTATCGCGACTTTCGCCGAGCCGGCGATCGGCGCGCTGCGCGCCGCCGGCGGCGCCGTCGATCCCCAGCGCGCGCCTTGGCTGCACCTGCTGCTGACCCGCTATCCCGACCGGCTGGTAATGGCGGTTGGTATTGGCGTCGGCCTTGCCGTGGTGGTGGGAATGCTGCGCTTCTTCTTCCGCTGGCGCATGAAGACGCTGGTGATAGCCACCCTGCTGCCCTGTCTCGCGTTTTCTGTTTACGCCGGACTTGATCCGCGCCTGGCGCCGATCATAGGCCTGGCCTGGGATTGCGGCGCCATTACCACCGGTCCGGTGACGGTGCCGCTGGTACTGGCGCTGGGCATCGGCGTTGCAGCCGCAACGGGACAGGAAGATAACCCGCTGGCGGGCTTTGGCATTGTCACCCTGGCCTCGCTGTTCCCGGCGATGGCGGTGATGCTGGTCGCTATCGGCCTGGTTGCGGAAGTGCCGGATCCCGCCGCACTGCCGCCAATAGTCGGCGCTGGCGGCACGCCGGCATGGTGGGATGAATCGCCGGTGGCGGATTTCATTGCCGCCCTGCGCGCGATCGGGCCGCTGATCCTGCTGCTCTGGCTGGTGCAGCGCTTTCTGTTGGGCGAAGGCATCAAGCAGCGCAATCTGATTGTCTATGGCGTGGTGGTGGCGGTGCTGGGCATGACCCTGTTCAACGTCGGTCTCAGCATCGGCTTGATCCCGCTCGGCAATCAGGCGGGCGCCACGGTGCCGGCGGCATTCAGCGCGGCGGCGGGAAACGCACCGCTCTATTCGTATCCGGTCGGCATCGGCCTGACGCTGATCTTTGCCGCCATTCTCGGTTACGGCGCCACGGTGGCCGAGCCGGCGCTGAACGCGATGGGTGTGACGGTAGAGAACCTGACCGATGGCGCGCTTCCCAAGCGGCTGCTTATCCAGGCGGTGGCGGTCGGCGTAGCGCTGGGCATCGCACTGGGAGTGGCGAAGATCATCTTCCAGTGGCCGATCCTGCCGCTATTGCTGGGCGGCTACACGGTGGCGCTGGCGGGGACGATGGCATCCAGCGAGGAGTATGTGTCGCTGGCCTGGGACAGCGCGGGGGTCACCACCGGCCCGGTCACGGTGCCGCTGGTGTTGGCCCTGGGGCTCGGATTGGGCCAGGCGGTGGGCGCGGCGGAAGGTTTCGGCATTTTGGCGATGGCATCGCTCGGTCCAATCGTCTCGGTATTGCTTGTGGGTTTCTGGATACGAAAACGCGCTGAGATTGCCGCGCACGAACAAGGATAGGACGATGAAGCAACGTGACGAAATAGTGGTGCTGACCGATGCCGTGCTGATCACCTGCATCGTCCAGCGCGGGGTGGCCGATGCCGTGGTGGACGCGGCGACAGAAGCCGGCGCGCAGGGCGCGACGATTTTCTATGCGCGTGGCACCGGGGTTCGGCAGAAGCACTTGGGGGTGCTCGGCATCACCGTGAACGCCGAAAAAGAAGTGATCTACATTGTTTCGCCTTCCGACCACGCAGACCACATTTTCGAGCGCGTCTATGTTGCCGCCAAGCTCGATACACCCGGCATGGGCATGATCTACATGGCCTCGCTGGAGAAGATGGCGACCTATGTTCCTCCAGAAATCGCGGCGCGGTTCGGCCATCATGAGTGACGTCGTCCGTTTGCCGCCGCCGGCGCGTGGTGATTACAAGGTCATTACCTGCGTCATGCCGGCCGGACGAGGCGCCGAAGTGCTTGAAACCCTGCGTCGCGAGCAAGGCGTGGTCAGCGCCAGCGTTCACCATGCGCGCGGCATCGGCACCCACAGCCTGCGTCACCGGGTGTATTCGGACGAGAAGCAGATCCTCAGCGTGGTGGTCGCGGCTGAGCAGGGTGACGCGGTATTCGAGTTGATCTATTTCACGGCGGGAATCGATGCACCGCACGCCGGCATGGTCATGATGGGGCATGCCTTCCGTGCCGCAGGAATTGCGGCCCATTCGCCGACTGGCGAACACATACAGTAAGTAGCCGGGCTTCCTTGTCGCGGGCGAAGGGCCGCGCTACTTGACGACGGTAACCGGACAGCTGGCGAGACGGATGACGTCCGTCGCCACCGACCCCATCAGCATGCTGGTCAGTTTGCCCGCGCCATGGCTGCCCATCACGACAATATCGAAGTTACCTTCGATGACCCGGCGGGCGATGGTTTCCGCCACCCCACCGATCGCCACTTCCGGAAGGTACCGGATGCCGGCTCTGTCGAAAAGCGCGCGCGCCGATACCAGCGCATCGCCGCCGCGCGATTCCTGCATTGCCTCGATTTCTCGCATGGGCAAGTGGCCGAGTACTTCCGGGGCATCGATCGGGACCTGCACATTGAGCAGCAGAATCTCGCTGTCGGTGCAACTTTGCACCAGGCGCAGGACATGCCGGGCGGCGCGATCGGCATGATCGGAGCCGTCAACCGGGAGCAGTATTTTCATGGTCGGGCCTTTATTCTCATTGATGGCCAAGTTTAGCGCATTCCAAACGGGATGCTGCGCGCTCTGCCGCGCACAGGATCGGCGAGCGTTTCGCGGCGGGTCGGGGTCGGCGGGCTGCTACAATTCGGCGATACAAATCGACTGGAGTGGCAGATGACATCCTCGCATCGAAGCATCGCGTCCCGCGCCATGGCGGGGCTGCTGCCGGCTTTTGTTCTGCTTCTGTTCGCGCCGCTGGCGCAGGCCGCCGATGCGGTGGTGACTTCGCCGGCGCTGTTCGGCATTCCCGTCGATTTCATTCTGTTTGGCGCGACCCTGCTCGGCGTGGCGCTGTTCCATCACTACGTGTTGCAGGTGGCGCTGACCGGCCTGGCCACCATCACGACATACAAAATCCTGTTCACCGGATTCAAGACCGGCGCCGGCATCGCCGGCTTCGGCGCGCACATGGGCCACGAATGGGTACTGCTGATGAACCTGCTCGGCTTGCTGGTCGGCTTCGCGCTTCTTGCCCGGCATTTCGAGGACAGCGGGGTACCGGAAGTATTGCCGAAGCTGCTGCCGGAAGGCTGGCTGGGCCCCTTCATGCTGCTGGTGATCATCTTCGTCCTCTCCGGCTTCCTCGACAACATCGCCGCCGCGCTGATCGGCGCCACGGTGGCGGCCAGCGTGTTCAAGCGCAAGGTGCATATCGGCTACCTCGCCGCCATCGTCGCCGCGTCCAATGGCGGTGGTGCCGGCTCGGTGGTCGGCGACACGACGACCACCATGATGTGGCTCGATGGCGTCAGCCCGCTGGACGTGGTCGAGGCCTATATGGCCTCCGCAGTCGCGCTGGTGGTGTTCGGCATCCCGGCGGCGCTGCTGCAGCACAAGCACATGGCGATCAGCCGTGATTTCCATGCGGCACATCATATCGATTGGGCGCGGGTCGGCATCGTCGGCTTCATCCTCGTCTGCGCCATCATCACCAATGTCACGGTGAACCTGAAATTCGCGGCTGCGGCGGACCACTTCCCCTTCCTTGGCGCCGCGATATGGGTGGCGCTGCTGCTGGCCGTGCCCCTGCGCCGCCCGGAATGGAGCCTGGTCCCGGGCGCCTTCAAGGGCTCGGTGTTCCTGCTGTCCCTGGTCACTTGCGCCTCGATGATGCCGGTGGAGTCCTTGCCGCCCGCTTCCTGGCCTTCGGCGCTGGCGTTGGGCTTCATCTCCGCCGTATTCGACAACATTCCGCTGACTGCGCTGGCCCTGAAGCAGGGCGGTTACGACTGGGGTTTTCTCGCCTACGCCGTAGGTTTCGGCGGCTCGATGCTTTGGTTCGGTTCCTCAGCCGGCGTCGCGGTGGCGAACCTGTTTCCCGAGGCCAAGTCGGTCGGCCAGTGGCTGCGCCACGGCTGGATGATTCCGGTCGGCTATGTGGTCGGATTCTTTGCATTGCTGGCAGTGCTCGGCTGGCATCCGCACGACAAGCACAAAGACGACGCGGCGCCGGCAGTGCAGGTGCAGCAGGCCGCGCCAGTCGCCGTTGTCCGCCCGCAACGCGGAATTCCGGGCACGCAAAGCGAGCCGGCGCCGACTTCTGTCGGCGCGCCCGGGTATCAGTAGCCGCCGGCTCTTGAACTTTCCTGGAATTGCCGCATCTATGCTGGCGCATGCGCGAAATTCGCGCCGCTGCCCATCGCGTTATTTCCTGGAGATCCGTCAATGAAACGCATCGTACTGTTCCTCGCCACCAACCTTGCCGTGATGCTGGTGCTGTCGATCGCCGCCAGCCTGCTGGGGGTGAACCGCTACCTGACCGCCAACGGCCTCGACATGGGCATGCTGCTGGGTTTCGCCGGCGTCATCGGTTTCGGCGGCGCCTTCATTTCGCTGGCAATGTCGAAAATGATGGCCAAGTGGTCGACGGGCGCGCGCATCATCGACAGTCCCTCGACGTCGACCGAGTTCTGGCTGGTCGAGACGGTGAGGAAGCAGGCGGAGAAGGCCGGCATCGCGATGCCCGAGGTCGCCATCTACGAGGGCGCGCCGAATGCCTTCGCCACGGGCCCCTCCCGCAACAATTCGCTGGTCGCGGTATCCACCGGCCTGCTGCAGGGCATGAGCAAGGAGGAGGTCGAAGCGGTGCTGGCGCACGAGGTCAGCCACGTCGCCAACGGCGACATGGTGACGCTGACGCTGATCCAGGGCGTGGTCAATACCTTTGTCATCTTCCTGTCGCGCGTCGTCGGCTACCTGGTCGACAGCTTCCTGCGCCGCGGCGACAGCCAGTCCTCCGGTCCCGGCATCGGCTACATGGTCACCGTGATCGTCTGCGACATCCTGTTCGGCGTGCTGGCCAGCATCATCGTCGCCTGGTTCTCGCGTCAGCGCGAGTTCCGCGCCGACGCCGGCGCCGCCGGCCTGATGGGCTCGCCGCGGCCGATGATGGCGGCGTTGCAGCGCCTCGGCGGCCTCGCCGTGGAGCCCTTGCCGAAAGCCCTGGCCAGTTCCGGCATTGCCGGAGGCCAGGGCCTGATGGCGCTGTTCGCCAGCCATCCGAGCATGGAAGAGCGCATCGCCGCGCTGTCCGCGCAGGGCCGGTGACTTTTCCCGCGCTTCGGCGCTACGGCAGGCCCGCGCTGTATGCGGGCGCGTTGCTGCTCGCCGCGGCGCCTGCCTGGGCCGCAGGCTCTGAGGTGATCGGGGCCAATCTGCTGTGGCTGGCACTGATACTGATCAGCGCTCGGCTGTTCGCGCCGCTGGCGCAGCGCCTCGGTTTCCCGGCGGTGCTCGGCGAACTGCTGCTCGGCGTGGTGCTGGGTAATCTTGTGCTGCTGGGCTTCAATAGCTTCGAGTCGATCGCGCGTGACCCCGCAGTCGCCTTCATCGCCGAACTTGGCGTCATCGTACTGCTGCTGCAGATCGGCCTGGAGACGCGGCTCGCCGACCTGATCAAGGTCGGGCCGCGGGCTTTCGCCGTGGGTACGGTGGGCATCGTCGTGCCCTTCTTGCTGGGCGCCTATCTGGTGGGGCCGTGGCTGCTGCCGGGGCTCTCGGCTCACGCCTACCTGTTCCTTGGCGCGACGCTTGCGGCCACTTCGGTCGGCATCACTGGCCGCGTCTTCCGCGATCTGGGCAAGCTCGACACGCCGGCGGCGCGCATCGTGCTCGGCGCGGCGGTGATCGACGACGTGCTCGGGCTGGTGATTCTTGCCGTGGTCTCCAGCCTGGTTCAGGCCGGCTCGGTCAGCGTCGGCCAGGTCGGCGGCATCATCGCCCAGGCGGTGATCTTCCTCGCCGGATCGATCTGGATCGGGCGCCTGATTGCGCCGCATTCCAGCCGCTGGCTGGCGCAATGGGATGCCGGCCCTTCGATGCTGTTCGCCCAGGTGCTGGCCACCGGCCTCTTCCTCGCCTGGCTGGCGCATGCCATCGGCCTGGCGCCGATCATCGGCGCCTTTGCTGCCGGCCTGCTGTTTGAGCCGGTGTTCCTGCGCGACTTCGATCATCCCGAGATCGTGCGCGAAATCGAACCCTTGCTGCCTGCGGGTGAACCCGGCCTGGCCCAGCGCCTGCGCCCGATCCTGCTCAAGCATGGCCGCCATCAGCATGAACACATGATCGAGCCGATCGGCTACTTCTTCGTGCCGGTGTTCTTCGTTCTCACCGGCATGCAGGTCGACTTGAAAACCCTGGCCGATCCGGCTGTGCTGGGAGTCGGCGCTGGCGTTACGGTGGCCGCGATAGTCGGCAAGCTCGCGGCCGGCCTGGCAGCCGGAGCGTCGAACAAATGGCTGGTGGGCTGGGGCATGGTGCCGCGCGGCGAGGTCGGCCTGATCTTCGCCATGGTCGGCAAGCAGCTCGGCGTCATGAACGAGACCATGTTCTCGGTGATCGTCATGATGGTGATCCTGACCACGCTGATCACGCCGCCGGTGCTGACGCTGTTGCTGAAGCGGCAATGATCCCTCGCATGGTGGATCGGGCCGCGCCGCTATAATTCGCCGCTCCGTTCGCCGAGCCGCGCCGTGTCCGATCGCCTTGCCGTACTGCTCCAGTATCTGCTGCCCAAGCAGGCGCTCACCGCGCTGGCCGGCAAGTTCGCCGGCGCCCGCGCCGGCGGCCTGACGACCGCCGTGATCCGCTGGTTTGTCGGTCGTTACGGCGTCAATATGGCCGAGGCGGCGAATCCCGATATCGCGTCCTATGCCAGCTTCAACGAGTTCTTCACCCGGCAGCTTAAGCCGGATGTGCGGCCGCTGGCCGATGCCGATTTCATCTGCCCGGTGGATGGCGCGATCAGCCAGTGCGGCGCCATCCATCGCGACCGCATCTTCCAGGCCAAGGGTCACGACTATTCAACGAGGGCGCTGGTCGGCGGCGATGCCGTGCTGGCGGCGCAGTTCGAGAACGGCAGCTTCGCCACGCTCTACCTGAGCCCGAAGGACTACCACCGCATCCACATGCCCTGCGCGGGTCGCCTGCTGCGCATGATTCACGTGCCGGGCGACCTGTTCTCGGTGAATCCGGTCACCGCGCGCGGCGTGCCCGGCCTGTTCGCCCGCAACGAGCGTGTGGTTTGCGTGTTCGACGGCGAACAGGGACCCTTCGTGCTGGTGCTGGTCGGCGCCACCATCGTCGGCAGCATGGCGACGGTCTGGCATGGCGTGGTGAATCCGCCGCGCCCCGGGCAGTTGCGCGAATGGCGCTATGAGGATCAGCAACTGCTATTCAAGCAGGGCGAGGAAATGGGGCGCTTCCTGCTCGGCTCTACCGTGGTGATGCTGTTTCCGCAAGGAACACTGCAGTTCAATGCCGAATGGTCGCCGCAGCGAGAAATTCGCCTTGGGGAGAATATGGGCGATCGCGCCGTTTAAGCGTCCTTGTCCAGTTACCGGAATTTGTCCTTGACGGCCCTTGTGTTACTGAATACTATAAGTAGCATCCATTTATCGACGATTTCGCCAGCCAATGTCTGAAACTACTCAAGAGCGCGGGACTGTCAATGCTGACGGCGTTCAACCGTTGGCGCCCGTCGCGAGGGAGCGTGATCTTTTTCACGAAGAGTCGAGGACTTACGCCGAACAACTTCTCGAACATCCCAGGAACCGTTGCGAGATTATTGTGGGTGACGCCCGGCGCGTGTTGCATGATTTTCCCGCTGGTCATTTCCAGTGCGTGGTGACCTCCCCGCCCTACTGGGGTTTGCGTGATTACGGAATCGGCGGCCAGATTGGTGCCGAAACCTCCGTCGACGGCTACATTGAGGATTTGGTCCGGCTGTTCCGCGAGGCGCGCCGCACACTGGCCGACAACGGTACTTTGTGGCTAAACATTGGGGATAGCTACACCTCAGGCGGTCGTACATGGCGTGACGCCGACGAGAAGAATAAGGGGCGTGCAATGGACTACCGTCCACCTACGCCCGACGGATTGAAGTCCAAGGATCTAATCGGGGTGCCGTGGAAACTTGCGTTTGCTCTGCAAGCGGATGGCTGGTATCTGCGAACGGACATCATCTGGAATAAACCCAACTGCCAGCCCGAGAGTGTAAAGGACCGTCCGACGCGATCTCATGAGTACATATTTCTGTTCTCGAAGTCGGAAAGGTATTACTACGACTCACAGGCAATCATGGAGGCGGCGCAGGACCCAAAGCAGAAGGCCAAGAACCGCCGGACTGTCTGGAACATCAACACCGAGCCCTACCCCGGTAGCCACTTTGCGGTATACCCGCGCGCTCTCGTACAGCTATGTGTTGCCGCCGGTTCGCGCAATGGCGACCGGGTGCTGGATCCGTTCTTCGGATCGGGTACTACGGGAGTTGTTTGCAATGAGCTTGGGCGAAGCTGTGTCGGAATCGAACTCAAGCCCGACTACGCGGAGTTGGCTCGCGAACGCCTACTTAAGGGCCGCTGATCCGAAAATCCACGTGGCGTGGACCTTGCACAAGTCTTTCCGCAAGTGCTTGATTTGGAGCTTTCTCTCCGTGCCGCCGTCGAAGTACAGCGAGAACTTGAGATCCCCCGCTGCGTCCTTTACGTAGCCGTATCCGGGCTTTGGTTTCTGCGCGCTGTCCTTGCGCACTTCCAGTACGCAATTCCGGGCTTCGAGCAGAAGTGACTTCGGTATCTCGACGAGTTCATACCTGATCCTTGATGGATCGGAGCTGAGGCAGCGCAGGGTAAGGATGCGCTCGTAGCTTCGCATATGCTCCAAGAAAATATCCCTGAGACGGGAAAGCACCCATTCGCCTTTGCCAAGTTCCATCCATTTGCTTACGTGGATGGTGTCCTCCTTGATGCTCTTCGCCGCCTCGGTCTTCAGGCTAATCGGGATACTCTGGATGCTAATGTCGTGGCCACGATTAGTGCGGCTCTTGACAAGCTGGGCAGGTATGTTGGATGCGTTGAGCGCAGCTTCAAGAGCAAATTCAAAGCGGTCCTTGCTCAGGGACTGTCGGCTATTGGCATGGTGGCTGAGTAGTCGGTCACCAAGATTCTCGAGCACTGCTTGCGTGACTATGTCTGAATTCGGAGCGCGCCAGAATATGCGAGGCATCCCGAATGCAAGAATTGCTGCCTTAACCCATTGTTGCTGAGTTGGCGTAAGGCGGTCGAGAGCTTCGAGCAATTCCTTCTTGTTCTTGTAGCCTGAACCCAATCCGTTTCTCCCTGCATGAAATTACTTTTTGTGCTTGGTAAGAAGTTCTTGGACGCTGACCCCCAAGGCACCTGAAAGTACTTCCAATGTACTGAGCGTTACGTTTCGCTCCTGTCTCTCGACAGAGCCGATATAGGTGCGATGCAAGCCACAAAGTGAGGCAAGTTCCTCTTGTGAAAGTCCCTTTTCGCTACGAAATGTTTTGATGTTTTCCGCGAGCGCTGCACGAAGAGAATTACTCGGGGTTCGGGCCATGACATCGCCAAAATTTGTGAAGTTTGTATTCTTACTGAATGATGACTTTGAGGCGACAGACTATAAGTAGCAGCGCGTTGTAGAGGTGCCTTGGCTCAAACCCCCGCAATTCGCACGTGGGATTCAGAGCAGCGCAGCCCGAACAGGAGCCAGCTGCAAGGCTGAAACGGCCTGCCGCCGGACCGGGCAGTCAGAACTTCAGGCCCGCCCATCCCCTCCCGCGCCGGATGGGTTCTAGCATCTCATCGTGACCGGCTATTACTCCTAATAAAACACATTCGGTTAATCTCGTATCTATATTGATTTAATTCAATATTTTATTCTGAAATTTCCTTCAAATGCTCGCCTAAGCCCTTGTTGCATCTGGGAAAAGCCCGATTGATTCTTGACCGGCATCAAAAAGTGTCATAGAGTGGGATCTTGTGGGGGATTGTGGGAAATTCCGGCCGGATGGCGGCCCGTTTCTCACCCCGGAGGAGACCGGATGTTCCAAGGTGCGGCGGCGCTGAATCTCGATGCCAAGGGCCGGATGGCCGTTCCGGCGCGGCACCGCGACGCCCTCGTGACGGCTGGCGAAGGCCGACTGGTGGTGACGGCCCATCCGCATCGCTGCCTGCTGCTCTATCCCCAACCCGCGTGGGAGCCGATACGTGCCCAGATCCTGGCGGCGCCCAGTCTGCAAGTCGAGTCCGCCATGGTACGGCGCCTGCTGGTGGGTTTTGCCGAGGACGTGGAACTGGATGGTGCCGGGCGCCTGCTGATCTCGCCATCCTTGCGCCAATACGCGGGACTGGAAAAGGAAATCTGGCTGGTGGGGCAGGGGCGCCATTTTGAAATCTGGTCCGCTGCAGGCTGGCAAGCACAGCAGGACGCGATCTTTGCGCTGGGCGACAAACTCTTGCCCCCGGGCCTGGAAAACCTTGCGCTGTGAGCGCCGACACTCACGTCAGCGTGCTGCTGGCCGAAGCGGTCGCGGCGCTGGCGATCCGGCCGGCAGGAATCTATCTCGATGCGACCTTCGGCCGCGGCGGGCACAGCCGGGCGATCCTCGGCTTCCTTGGCGCAAGCGGCCGTCTGATCGCGCTGGATCGCGACCCCGCTGCAATCGCCGCCGGGGCCTCAATTTCGGACCCCCGTTTTACCTTGGTGCATGCGCCATTCAGCGGCTTCGACGCGGTGCTCGACAGGCTTGGTGTGGCGCAGGTGGATGGCGTGCTGATGGATATCGGCGTGTCATCGCCACAGCTGAATACGCCCGAACGGGGCATGAGTTTTCGTTTCGATGCGCCGCTGGATATGCGCATGGATACGACGCAGGGGGAGACCGCCGCCGAGGTTCTGGCGCGGGCATCGCAATCTGAACTGGAAAGGGTGATCAGAGACTATGGCGAAGAACGGTTTGCTCATGCGATTGCAAAGGCGCTTGTTGCTGCTCGGGGCGAGCACGGTATTTCAAGGACAGGAGAGCTTGCCACGCT
>Ga0209211_10001411_pt1 | contig 45624 bp, 44 predicted proteins | sample RifGroA2_FD_183992 | JGI IMG/M metagenome (GOLD analysis project Ga0209211, IMG submission 183992) | Groundwater microbial communities from Rifle, Colorado, USA - Groundwater A2 (SPAdes) (version 2) | ecosystem: Environmental > Aquatic > Deep subsurface > Groundwater | place: Rifle, Colorado...
ATTAGGCAAGCCAAGCCGCAAGACAAGCCGTATCAGCTGGCTGATGGCGATGCGCTGTATCTGGAGGTGACACCAGCGGGCGGCAAACGCTGGCTGTACCGTTATCGCTTCAACGGCAAGCCGTGCAAGCTGGCCTTGGGCAAATACCCGGCTGTCTCACTGGCGGAAGCGCGGGAGAAGATCGCATATGCGCGCAAGTTACTGGCTGAAGGTGTAAACCCCGGCAGTGTGAAGAAAGAAGCCAAGGCAGCCGCCAAAGAGGCCAGCGCCAATGCCTTCGCGCTGCTGGCTCTGGAATGGTACGAAAAGCAGCTGCCGCGCTGGACGCCGGACCATGCTCGCCGTGTGCTGGAATCACTGCAGAATGACGCCTTTCCTGACCTGGGCAACATCGCCATCACCGATCTGTCTGCCCCGCAAATCCTCGCCACCGTCCGCAAGGTGGAAAAGCGCGGCGCGATCGAGACAGCAGGGCGCGTGTTGCAGCGTATCAGTGCCGTGCTGCGCTACGGCGTGCAGACGGGGCGTTTGGCCATCAACCCCGCCCTTGCCTTGTCTGGCGCGCTGACCGCCGCCAAAGTGGAGCACCGGCCCGCGATGCCGCGTGGCGAACTGCCCGATTTTTACCGCCGGCTGGCTGCGGCCAACCTTTACGAACCTACCCGCATCGCCATGCACCTGCTGGTGCTGACCTTTGTGCGACCTGGCGAGTTGCGCGCCGCCCGCTGGGATGAATTCGACATCGAGCGGGCGGAATGGCGCATCCCGGCCGAGCGCATGAAAATGCGAATGCCGCACCTTGTGCCCCTGTCACAGCAAGCCCTTGCCCTGCTGGCCAGCCTGCGGCCCCTGAGCGGGCGCGGGGCGCTGCTGTTCCCGGCCATGACCGACCACGACAGGCCCATGAGTGAAAACACCCTGAGCTATGCAATGGGGCGCATGGGTTACAAGGGAGTGGCCACGCCGCACGGCTTCCGTGCGCTGGCGTCCACCACGCTGAACGAAGAAGGCTTCGACCCTGACATCATCGAACGCCAGCTGGCCCACGCCGAGCGCAACAAGGTGCGGGCTGCTTACCATCGTGCTGAGTACCTGGATGAGCGCCGCAAGATGATGCAGTGGTGGGGGGACTTTTTGGACAGCCAGTAGTGTGTTTTTTGAGGGGGAACTCAAAGTAATTTGTTTGCTGTATGGTGTTTTTCTGTAACTCTGGCACAGTGAGAGTGTGGCTGATTTCAGGGAGGGAGAGCTTCCTAGGCTGTTCAGATTTCTCGTTCTCGGGGCCTACTGCGGTGTTCGTCCCACTATGCGACATGTGGTGAGTGAGTTGTGACGCTTGGTGCTGCCAGATGGTGCGTTTGAGTGGTGAAAGACTCAGTGCTCTACCTGGTAACTTGAAACCCTGTGAATTTATTTTATTGTTTATTAATTGATTGTTGGTATGGCTTATCATATTGTTGATGTGAACTCTAGAATGGAAGACTTGGAACAAGTCGGTACTAAAGAAAAATATTGGTTTAGTTATAATAATAAAGAGTGGTTAATAAAGTTGTCGCGTGAGAAGAGTGGTGAGCATTGGGCGGAAAAGGTTGCCGAGCAAATTTGCATAAAGCTAAATATCCCACATGCCAGATATGAGCTGGCTAGGTGGAGAGGTGAATATGCAGTAATTAGTGAGTCTATGATTTCGAATGGTGAATATAGGCTTGTGTTAGGTAATGAGGTTTTGCTGTCTAAGGATAAAAGTTATCCTGCGGTGGATGGAAAAAGTAAGTATGTGAAGAGGAGAGAGCATACTGTTTATCGTGTCGCAGGGGTGCTTGGTAGTATGAATTTAAATTCCCCGCCCGGTTTTGTTGCAGATTTTGAAATGAATGCCGTAGGTGTTTTTCTTGGCTATCTCATGCTTGATGCTTTGATTGGAAATCAAGATCGGCATGATGAGAATTGGGCAATATTTCAGTCGCTTTCACCAGAAGCCGCTGACTGCTTAGCTCCGACGTTTGACCATGCTTCGGGATTTGCATGTACTGAGCGTGATGAGACAAGAGAGAAGCGATTGCGTACGAAAGATAAGAATTATTCAGTCGAGGCTTTTTCTAAAAAAGCAAAGTCCGGTCTTTATAGGAATGAAAATGATACTAGTACAATGCTAGCGCTTGATGTATTTAAGGTTGTGGCAAGTCAGCAGAAAGAAGCTGCGGGCTACTGGCTGGCAAGGCTTGAACATATTACAGATGAATTCATTGAAGAAGTGCTTGGAAATGTGCCAAATGATATTATGTCCGATATAACAAGAGAGTTCACACGGCGGATGTTAATTGCTAATCGTGAGGCATTGTTATGTACAAAACAAGAAAAGTAATCTTTGTTGCTTGGCAGTCACCGGTCAAAAGAAGTTGGCACACAGTGGGTAAGTTGACTTCGGTGGATGGTGAGTATTTGTTTGAATATACTGTTGGTGCAAAATTTGCTGAATCATTTGTTCCATTTTCGGGTATGGATGATTTGGGGGTTGTTTATAAATCAAAAGAATTATTTCCTTTTTTCTCCAATAGAATTTTGCCATCCCGCCGCCCTGAGTATAAGTCCTTTTTGTCTTGGATTGGACTTGGCGTCGGAGAGGATTGCCCTATGGTGGTTTTTGAAAAGGCTGGAGGTTATAAGAGCACCGATAATATTCAACTGTTTCCAGAGGTTGTGGTTGATGAGGACGGTAGATTTGAGTTGGAGTTTTTTGCGCATGGTATTAAGTATCTGAGTGAAGATGTGCAAGAAAGAATCACAAAGTTAGAGACGGGTTCTAGGCTTTATCTTCTGCCAGATTTGCAAAATGATTTTGATGAGTTTGCATTGGCTATTAGAAGTGAAGGACCGGCAGAGATCATTGGGTACTGTCCACGGTACTTTGCTCAAGATTTAGGGCGCATCATTCTGCGAAATCGAAGGGATGTTTCTATTTCGGTGGCGAGAATCAATCAGGATGCACCCACGAATTATCAGTTGATGTGTAGGGTTGAAGGTTGGTCTAAAGAGAACAAAAAAATCTTTATGGATCGGGACTTTTCATCGATTGCAAATGCATGACAATAGCTTGGTATGAGAAATTGTTTGTTGCACTAGGGTAATCCCTGCGCAACGGTGTATCACCCGCCTAAATACCGTTGCAAAATCTGTTGCAAAATAGGGTGAGGTGTTGCAATATTAACTACATACCCTATTGCAACGGTTTGATGCCATGACGAAAGCGATTGCCTACCTTCGCGTCTCCACCGAAGACCAGCACATTGAAAACCAGCGTGCTGCCATTATGGCCGCCGGCTTCGAGATTGAACGCGAATTCATTGACCTGGCTACCAGCGGCACGACCAAAGGGGAAAACCGGGATGGCTTTGCGGCCATGCTGGCTTACCTGCGTGACGGTGACACGCTGGTGGTTTTTGCACTGGACCGGCTGGGCCGCGATACCGTGGATGTGCTGGGCACCATCAACACCCTGTCAGACAAGGGCATTCGGTTGGTGATTCTCAAACAGCAATTCGACACCAGCACACCAGCGGGACGGCTGGCGCTGACCATGTTTGCTGCCTTTGCCGAGTTTGAGCATGGCTTGCGCAAAGAGCGCCAGCAAGAGGGCATCCGCCGGGCGCGTGCCGAAGGCAAGTACCAAGGGCGGAAATCAAAACTGACCGATGAGCAAAAGGCCGAGTTGCGAACCCGTTACGCTGCCGGAGAGTGTCGTTCTGCCATGGCGCGTGAATATGGCGTTGATCGTACCACTGTGCACCGTATCTGTAAGACGCAAGCGTGAAACGCAAGGTGCGCATTGTGCTCGATGCTATCAGCTGGCTGGTGATGCTGACCGTGAGTAGAGGTAATTCCGTTGCAGCGGCAAGTGTTATAGGTCGTTGCTTCTATGCCACTGCTTTACCGCTTCCTGCCGCTGCTTGTCGATGTGATTGGCGAGATCCTCCAGATGCACCATCCTGGGAGCCTTCTGGCTCGCACCTATGCGAAAGGTTGGTAATGGTAGCTTATTGAGTACCGCCAACCGGTTTGCTTCGGCAAGCGAAAGCCCAAAGAATCGCTCGCATATCTCTGCAAGTGGGATCGCCGGTGTACCAAACTCGGCCATGAGCAAGAAAAGGGTTCGGGTATTCACGTTTGCCGTATATGGTTTTGTTCTCATGGGGGGCATGCCTAGATCAGCGGGGGCTTCATCTGCTTCTGCCGTCACCTGATTAAAGATATTGCCGCCTAAAGATGGATACGATTATGGACCGTAATTACCAATACATTGAAAAACCTGATTACTTACCAGAGGTTGTTTGGTCCATTTATCAAGAAGAGTGGGGTGATCAACATTGTTTTGACGGTTCCGGCAAAAAAGCTGTGATGTATTGCCGCGACCTATTGTTTGGAAAGCTCTCAAAGCCAATGTTCAGCACTATGCTGTCGAAACACGGGGGGATTGCCACTGGGTGGAATGATGAAACATGGTCTATTTGGCTCCACTGCGCAACGATGGCCGTCGTGCAGGTAGAACAAAAAGACCGTGCGGAGCTTGCCAAGAGACGTAATCTGGTCCTGGCGCAAATCGCTGAAAAAAGCCGTGAACTATGCCTGCTGATGGATGAGGCGCATGCATTGTGTGTGGCAGGGCTAAACATGCCAGACGGTGCTATGGGCTTTGGTGGTGACGCTAGCGGTCAACCTGTCAGCGAAACACACGGCGAGTTGATGCGCTGCATTCAGACGGGTAGTGCTTCAGATTTGAGCGGTATCCGCCAGTGGCTCGCCCCGCCGCGCACGCTACGCGCTGCTTTACATGGTCTGTCGCACGATGAAGGCATGGCGTTGGCGGCAAGCTGGTGGCGTGACAGTGATAGCAGGCTTGCCACTGTGAGCAATCGGGAAGCAAGGCTACGCTATGCCATGTCCTTCCTTGACCTGATTGATAAGCACGATATAGCCATATCCGATAACGTACTTTCCTATCAAAGTGCTGCCATTTACGGAATAACAGGGGATGAAACTGGTGAGGGCTTTAGCAAGCTCAAAGACAGCATCACCCAGGCCAGAAAGGTGCGCAACAGGAAACGAAAAAGCGAATAACCGGGGTGCTACACCTGTCTACTACTCCGCAGTAGGCGACCACCGGTAATTGCAAAAGCATTTTGGGGTGCTATTTCCTCCCTGCCTTCGACATGCCCCCACCCCCGACAATCCAACACAACCCAACGCGGCATGAGTCGTTGGTATGTGAATAGGATTGTCAATGTCTACACCTTCTGAGCAAGCAAACCTCCGCCTGACCCGTAGCGAAGCGGCTGCCTACCTGGGCGTATCCGTCCACACCCTGCACGACTGGGCCAGCACGGGCCGCTATGGCCTGCGCTTCTTCCGCGTTGGCCGCAAGTGCGTTTACCGGCAGTCCGATCTTGATGACTTCTTGTTCGCCCGTACAGCCGGCGACACCAGTACAGAGGCCAGCAAATGAGCTACACGCCGCCTGTATCGCTGCTGCGTCTGCCAGATGTTTTGCGTATCACTGGCATATCCAAAACGGCTATGTACTGCCTCATCAAAATTGGGGAGTTTCCGGCCCCCGTGCCATTGGGCGCGCGCGCAGTGGCTTGGGCCTCTACCGAGATAGAGGAGTGGGTCGCCAACAAGCTGAAAGTCGCTGGCAAGGAGATTGCAGCATGATGACCCGGACCCGAAAAGCACAAAACCAGACGCGGGAACGTCTGGTTTTGAGTGATCTGGCAAAAGTGCTGTCGAGCAACAAGCCGGATTCTATCACCCGTCCCCACGTTGGCCGCAAGCCTGACATGTACGGTCAATGCCCTGTCTGCAATAGCCCTCGCTACCTAGGCAAACAGTTGGCCCTGAGTCTGGACGGTAGCCAGCACCGCGCTGCCGTCTGCGATGGTTGCCACGCGGCTGTTAGCTTGTCGGGTGGCTATGCCCTGACCGTATCCCATCGCCTTGCGCAACACCAGCACCACAAAGGGGCCTGCCATGCTAGGTAAATACTTTATTTCGATCAGTCGGGGTATGCATGGTGCGTTTGATGATGTCTGTGATAGCTGCCAGTCCTCAAGGTCGATAACGCATCTTGTCGAGCTGCGCCGGTACCAGCCATTGGCCGAATTAGGTTACACACGGCCTTACGCAGTGACTGCGGTATGTACGGATTGTGCACAAGCGGCTGTCGTGAACCCGCTGAGAGAGCTGGCGCTGATCAAGTCTTTGCGGGGAGAGGGGGTGAGCCATGACGCCAACTGAAAAAGTACGCAATCACCCACGGCTGCGCCTGCCCCTGATTGCTGGTTTGGTGCTGTTGCTGGCGGTGTCGTGCGACAGCGGCCATGCCTCCAGTCTTGACCATGTGGCCAACCTTGGCCACAATGCCCCCGTGCCGTTCAATAGCGGCACCGGGTTTGGAAGCCCGAATACACAGGCGGACACCGCCGCGAGAGCGGCATTTTTACGTCCGTTATACGCCACACGTGCGCCTTTTCCTATGGTGGGCCGTGGTGGGGAGCCTTCGGGCTGCCGGTTCCCTGTGTCCGGTCTTCCAACCTCGCCATGTGCCTGCCACCCCCGTTTGGAAGCGGGAGGCGGGTTAAAACCCACACAGGAGGCCACCATGCCTAAGCTCGCCCGCGCCTTGTCGCGCCTGTTTCCTGCTGCCGTCTCACCGGTCGCGCAATTCCCGAATGCCCCCGAAGCCGTCACCTTTGCCCGCCAGTATCTGGCACAAACGGGTCGTGCCGTGTCTGTTGTTCCGGCCAGCCGTGGCTTTGCGGTGCAAACCGTGGGAGGGCTGATCGCATGACGACGCCTGCCAATTACTTCGATGCACTGGCCAGCAAGGCTGCAGCCCTGCAGGCTGGTGGTGCCGATCTGGCCGACTGCCAGAACCTGCAATCCGATGCCGATGATCTGCGCGCCGATGTGGTCCACAGCTTGCAGGTGCTGGGCTCGCTGATGAGCAATCACGGCTACGCCACTGTCGGCGACGAAGCCGCGCTCTTCCCCAAGATCGGCAGCATGGTGCGCGTGTTGGGCGATCTGCTGGACTACGCCAACCGGCTGGACATTGCCGCCAGCAACACCACCATGACCCATGGCCAGTCTGCGACTGCTGGCCAAGCGGCTTCGTACCCGACCCACTAAGGACAATCCGATGACAACAACAACCTTCCCTCAAAACGGGCAGGCAGCCACCGGCTTGCCTTTTGATTCTGCGCTGCGTGGTGCGGCACCGGCTTTTCATGATGGCCAAGACCTGGCGTTTGAGCTGCTGACCTATGTGGCCACGGTACAGACGCTGCCGGATTATTCGGAGTTACAGCGCCAGAACATGGGCCGTGCCGCGCTGTGTGGCTTTCTGTTGCCGCTACTGCCGTTGATGGCCGAGGCACTGGAGCTGTTTGCGGATGATGGCCAAGCGGGCTTGCTGGCAGGGCTGATCGAGGACGTTGCCCACGGTGCGGCACTGGCGCTGGATCGGGCAAAAGGCGGGGGCGGCTTATGACGACACCAAGACGACTGCCGTTCGCCGAGGTGAACCGCGCCGCGCTGGCCGGCTTGGCACGGGTGCTGGATTGGGCGGGGGTGCAGTGGCAACAGCATGGTCACGAGCTGCAAATGCTGAACCCGCTGCGTAGTAATGACGACGGCTTCGGCTCGTTCAGCATCAATGCCAATACTGGCGTGTGGGCGGACTTTGCCAGCGGCGACAAAGGCGGCGACGTGGTGAGCCTCGTTGCCTACCTGAAGGACTATGGCCAAGGCGAGGCATGCAAGGATCTGGCGCGGTTGTTCGGGGTGATGGCTGCTGATGCCTCGCCGGCGGTTACCGCCGCACCGCTGCCTGCTGCCGTGCCCAAGGTGGCAGACAGTGTGCCGGTGCTGCCGATCCCTGCCGGGCTGCTGGGGGCAATGCCGAAGGGCAAGCACCGCCACCCCGGCAAGGTGGTGCAGGTGTGGCGCTACAACGATGCCACCGGCCTGCCGCTGGTTTTCGTGGTGCGGCTGGAGCCGGGTGCCAATGGCCGCAGCAAGGACTACTACCCGTTGTCAGTGTGGCAGGACGTGGCCAGCGGCAAGCGCGAATGGCGGTGGAAGAACGTGCCGACGCCGCGCCCGCTGTACGGGCTGGACAGGTTGGCCGCACACCCGGATGCGCCGGTGGTGATCTGCGAAGGTGAGAAAGCAGCCGATGCCGCTGCCAGGCTGCTGCCCGACCATGTGGCGGTGTGCTGGATGAACGGGGCCGAGGCGGTGGCCAAGGCCGACTTTGCTCCGCTGGCTGGCCGGCATTGCCTGATCTGGCCGGATAACGATGCCCCGGGGCAGGTGGCGGCGGATGCGGTGGCGGCGGCACTGGCCAAGGTGGGGGCCGCGGCGGTTGCCCGGGTGAACGTGGCCAGCTTTGCCGGGTTTTCAGCCGGTGCACAGGATGGTGTGCCGGTGCTGCTCGAGGTCGGCGAGTGGCTGGACGGCGACGATGCGGCGGATGCGCTGGCGCGAGGCTGGACGGCGGGGCATATCGCGCTGTTGCAGGCGGCTGGGATGTGGCTGGCACAGGATGCGGCCAACGTTGAAAAGCCGGAGGCGGGTAGTGCTGGCGATGCTCTGCCCGGGTATGGCCATGATGATTATCCCGTGGCCGATGTCGTGCCGCTTGCGGCCAACGTTGCGCCCGATGACTTGCCTGCTGACAGCAAGGGCAGTGCCGCCGCGCCGGCTGGGCAAGTGGACACCGGCCAGCCCGATACCGGCAAGGCCAAGAAAAGTGCGCCCAAGCGCCCGCAAGGCGGGGGCGGAGCGGGCAGCCCGTTCCGCGTTACCGATAGCGGGGTGTGGTTCCAGACCGAGGACATGGACGGCCCGCTGTGGATTTGCCGCAAGCTGGACATCATCGCCCGCACCCGTGACAAGGGTGGTGACAACTGGGGGCTGCTGGTGCGCTTTGCCGACCCGGACGGCACGGTGAAGGAGTGGAACATTCCTGCCGAGCTGCTGGCGGCGTCGGAAGGTGCAGAGGTGGTGAAGGGGCTGATGTCGCGCGGCCTGTTGATCGGAGCCGGCCCCAAGGCCAAGCAGCGGCTGCTGGAATACCTGTGCCGCTACGATGGCAGCGAGCGGGCCACCATTGTTGGCCGCCTGGGCTGGCATGATGGCGCGTTTCTGTTGCCGGATGGCCAGCTGGGCGACAGCGCGGAATCATTGGTGTTTCAGGCCAGTGGCAAGCAGCGCGAGGTGATGCAGTGCGCCGGCACGCTGCTGGACTGGCAGCAGCAGGTGGCGCGTTACTGTGTGGGCAACAGCCGTCTGGCGTTCGCGGTGTCGGTGGCCTTTGCCGGCCCGTTGCTGGATGTCATTGGCGGGGAGTCGGGCGGCTTTCACTTCTATGGCGACAGCTCGCAGGGCAAGACCACGCTGCTGCAGGTGGCGGCCAGCGTGTACGGCACGCCCGGCTTTTTGCAGACCTGGCGTGCGACGGATAACGCCATCGAGGCGATTGCGGCGGCGTATTCCGATTGCCTGCTGCCGCTGGACGAGATCCACCAGTGCGACCCACGCATTGTCGGGGAAACGGTGTATATGCTGGGCAATGGCCGGGGCAAGACCCGCGCCAATGATCGCGGCGGCAGCCGGGGCAGTGTGGCCGAGTGGCGCTTGCTGTTCCTGTCCAGTGGCGAAAAGACGCTGGCCGCACACATGGCTGAGGCGCGCAAGGAAATGAAAGCCGGCATGGAGATTCGCATGTTGGCGGTGCAGGCCGATGCCGGGCAGTCGCTGGGCCTGTTCGATGATCTGCACGACAAGGGCAGCGGCAAGGCGCTGGCTGATCACCTGAAAGCCGGCATTGCCAAGTTCCACGGCACGGCAGCCCGGGCGTATATCGGGCGACTGGTGTTGGAGCGTGGCCAGCTGGGGGCAGTGATCCGTCAGCAGCTGACCCGGTTTTGCGATGAGGTGCTGCCGGGTGACGTGCACGGGCAAGCGCATCGCGCCGCGTCCCGCTTTGCCCTGGTGGCGGTGGCCGGTGAGCTGGCCAGCATGTGGGGCGTGACAGCTTGGCCGCAAGGCGTGGCATGGAGTGCGGCCAAGGTGTGCTTTGCCGACTGGCTCAAATCGCGCGGCACCACGGGCAACAAGGAGGACGCGGACATGCTGGCCAAGGTGCGGCTGTTCTTCGAGCAGAACGGCGAGGCGCGCTTTACGCGCTTGTCGGTGGAGACGGTGTTGCATGAGGAGGACGGCCAAGCGACCGACCCGGACGACCACGCCCCCAAAACCATCAGCCGCTGTGGCTACCGCGTGAAAGACAAGGTGTCTGGCCTGATCAAGTTCTATGTGCTGGCCGAGTCGTTCCGCAACGAGGTCTGCGCCGGGCTGGACGTTGGCCGCGTCTGCAAGCTGCTGCAGGCGGCCGGGGCGCTGGAAGTCACCAAGGGTGCCGGCTATATGCTGCAGGTCCGCACCACGCCGGAAGCGAAGTACAGCAAGAGCGGGCGGACCAAGGTGTACTGCATCACGTCCAACCTGTTCGATGCCGGTGGTGATGACCTGACAGGGGAGACCGCATGAGTGATCTTGCTGATTGGTTTGCCGGTATCGACAGCCTGCCCCTCGCCGCACCTGACCGCCCCGCCGATGCCGCCGTGGCGGTTTTGCCTGCTACCGGTCCGGATCTGCTGGCGTTAGCGTGGTGTGATGACAGCATGGTGGAGATGCGCGGGGTCGGCGGTGACCCGTCCGGGAAGTTGCCCTTGTTGTGCCGAGGCTGCAAGGGGTTGGCGCAAGGGCGCTGTACGGTGCTGGCCACGGTTCCGGACTCTGGTAGCGCTGCGCTATGCCGCCGTTTTGCAGCGCGAGTCGGGGTCAGGGTTGGGCGCTGCTGGTTGTGGCGGGTGCAACTGGAGGGCGAACGGTTGATGTGGTGGTGCAGCACGCCGCCCCTTGGCCAAGCAGAGGCCATCCGACGCGTGCGACAGCTGTATGGCGAGGCAGTACGGTCGGTGTGGCCGGTACCCGGGATGGAGGAGATTCCCGGCGGGTAGTTAGCTCGCGTGATGTCTACTCGCGCCCGTCCGCTGCCCTTGGGGAGCCGGCGGGCGTTTCCCATTGTGGCGTGTCCCTTGCCCTGCCAGCTGCCGTGCCTTGGAGGGACGTCGGTGTCACCATAGTGACACCGGGAAATGTCACTACGGGCAACCGGCCGGAGAGCCTTATGAATCAAGGGTGGTGCTACGTCACCACTGTCACTACGTATTTTTAGAGGGGTAGGAAAAGTCGCCGTCAGTTTGTCGGGACATGCCCGCCGCGCGCAGGATTGCGCGTGCAGTTTCGGGCGGTGGCGTGTGACCGCATAAGTCTTCGGGATGAAAAGGGGTAGGGGGGTAAAATCCTTCGGCTTCCGTAACTGCCCCACACCGTGTGCCTAAGCTCATCTATTTTTTTGGTGAAAATTCATAGGGGGGGGTCTAAACAGGCTGATGGTTGGCAGATCGGCAGGGGGGGGAGAAAAAACAATCAGCGGGTGGCGGATCTCGTCGCCAGCATCCGGGGTGGGGCGGCACCTGGCATCGTTTGGCCGGCATGTCGTGGGCAGCAGGGTCAGCGGATGCCGGCAGTTTCGCTACTAACGGAAATGGTCAGCATGGTCTCGGGCAGGCTGCTTGATAACGGTTTCCGGCCCCAGCGTGCCATCGGTGTGTACCTTTTTGTGTACCTTTTTGATTTTCACGATGCAAGAATGCTTGACTGGTAAGGCTTTCAAGGCATAATTCGATAGAGGCCTCGACCACGAAAAAATCTGAAGTACCGCATCAAACCCGCACAGCACAAGGCTCTGCGGGTTTTTTGTTGTCCGCTTGCCGCCAGCGGTTCCCGGCCGCTTGCGCTGGATCGCCACTGCGCAGCAGTGCTCGCCGTTTTCCTTCATGTGGCGGCAGCACGAACAGTGACTGCCACGGAACGAGGCCATCCCGATGCTGCGGATCGCGGCAGCTGGGTGTGCTTCGGCTATAACACAGCGCAGGGTGGCCACACGCTGAGCGGTCAGCGGGTCCGTGCCGATACGGCCAAGCGGCCTGCCGGGACACGTTATCAGCGGCACCCTGCTTAATTCATCCGCAACAGGATTGTCCATGTCACTTGTCGATACCCACTTGCATCTGGATGCGCCGGAGTTTGCGGCCAACCGTGCGCAGCTGTGGCAACAGGCGCGCGCCAGTGGTGTCAGCCATGCCATTGTGCCGGCGGTGATGGCGGATACCTTTGACGAGGTGCTGGCGATGCGGGCGCAGTTCGGCGTCGATGTCGCCTTCGGCCTGCACCCGCTGTACCTGGCACGGCATCGGGACGAGCACCTGGCGCTGCTGGCCGACTATCTGGAGCGGCAGCGTCCGGTCGCGGTCGGCGAGTGCGGACTGGATTTTTTTGTGCCGGGGCTGGATGCGCAGCAGCAGGAATACTGGCTGCAGGCGCAGCTGAAGCTGGCGCGCCGCTTCGAGCTGCCGGTGATCCTGCACGCGCGCCGCTCGCATGACCGCATCCTCAAATACCTGCGTCAGCACAAGGTTCGTGGCGGCGTGGTGCACGCGTTCAACGGCAGCGTGCAGCAGGCGAATGCCTTTATCGCGCTGGGTTTCTGCCTCGGTTTTGGCGGTGCGATGACCTATCAGGGTTCGCAACGCATCCGCAGGTTGGCCGCAACGCTGCCGCTGTCGGCGATCGTGCTGGAGACCGACGGCCCGGACATTCCGCCGGAGTGGGCACCGGCGGTGCCGAATACGCCGGACAACCTGCCCAGGATTGCCGCAGTGCTGGCAACGCTGCGCGGTGTGCCGCTGGCCGACATCGCCGATGTGACGGCGGCAAACGCGGCGCGGGTGTTCCCGGCCATGCAAGCACCGTAACGCCAGCGCCGATTGCCCGCGCAGCGGACGTAAAAAAAGTGGCCGGATTAACCGGCCACTTGGCGTTGGGCAGTACTACTTTATGGCTTCGGCTTGGCGACGCGACGTTTCACGGCGGCCTTCGGTTTCACCGCACCCATCGGCGCCTGTTCCTGGAAGGTCACCACCACGCGACGGTGGCTAGGATCGGTCGGTGCCAGGTTCGGCAGCAGCTTGCTGCTGCCGTAGCCGACGCTGTCCAGACGGTCCGCCGGCACGCCCTTGGTGATCAGGTAGTCGCGTACCGCGGCGGCACGACGCTGCGACAGCGGCAGGTTGTGGCTGGCGCCACCGGTGGTGTCGGTATGGCCTTCCACCACGAAGCGCTTGCTACCCAGTTCCGGCATCAGCAGGGTGTTGGCCAGCTGGTCCAGGGTCGGGTGGCTTTCCGGACGGATGCGCGCCGAATCCAGATCAAACTGTACCTGCACGTTCACCGAGACATTGCGCTCGATGGCCGACGGGGTGGTCTTGGCGACGATGGTATCGTCGGTGAAGGACTTGGCGGCGATCTTGCTCTTGTCCAGCGGCGAGGCCGGAGTGTAGTCGGTCGGGCAGGCTGGCACGGTCAGGTCGTCGACGCTGGCCAGCGAGCTGTCCTGCGGCTTGATCTGCATGACTTCCAGCAGGCGGCCGGACTCGCCCAGCACGCGGTAGATCGCCAGTTGCTGGTTCAGCTCGGCGTTGATCAGCTCGCGACGGGCGTCGAACAGTTCGTTTTCGCTATCCAGCAGGTCAAGCAGGGTACGCTGGCCGATGTCGAACTGGCGGCGATAGGCGTCGCGCGCCTTTTCGGTGGACAGCTGGTGCTGGCGCAGCGAGTCGAGTTGGCTGGTCAACTTCGACACGTCGTTGTAGGCGATGCTGACCTGCTGGCGCATGTCGCGGCAGGCCTTGATGCCCAGTGCCTCGGCTTCGCTCTGGCGTTCGGCGGAGGAGGCCAGGCGGGCGCGGTCGGCGCCGCCACGGAACAGGTTCATGTTCAGCACCAGTTCCACCGCCTGTTGCGAATTGCGGCCCTTGATGCCGTCTTCGTTGTTGGTGACGTCCTTGGTGGCGCGCAGGTCCAGCGTCGGCGAGAAGGCGCCGCGACGGACGCGGACATCGGCTTCGGCCGCACGGTAGAAGGAACGGGCAGCCAGCAGCGTCGGGTTGTGCTTGTCCGCCAGCGGCATTACCTGGTCGCCGGCCGGCAGCAGGCTCAGGTCCAGCACCGGCAGCTTCAGCTCGGCCGGCGGTGCCTCGCCGATGATGCGCGCGTAACGCGCCGAGACATCGTGCAGGTTGGAGATCTCGTTGATCAGGTTGGATTCGGCCAGGCCGAGGCGGCCGTTGATCTGCTCCAGGTCCACGCGGCGGCCAACGCCTTGCGTCACGCGCTGCAGGATCTGTTCATAGATGCCCTTGTGGATGGCGTAGTTGTCTTCGGCGATCTCGACCAGCTTGCTGTAGCGCACCACGTCGATGAAGGTCCGCGACGCTTCCAGGCTCTGCTGTTCGGCGGCGGCCAGGTACTCGAAATAGCGGGCGCGGCTGGTATAGTCCAGCTGCTTGACCTGGTTCACGGTCATGAAGCCCTGGAACAGGTTCTGGTTCAGCGTGGCGGTGTAGCCATGACGGTTGAACGAACGGCTGTTGACGGAACCGTCGGTCTGCGGCTCGCGCAGGCGCTCACGACCGGTGTTGTAGCTGAGGTCGACGGTCGGGAAGAAGCCGGCGCTGGCGACACCCTTCTCTTCCGCGGTGGCGCGGAAGTTGTACCACTTCATGCCCACTTCTGCGTTGTTCTGCACCGTTTGCGTGATGGCGTCCTTCAATTCGAGCGCAAAGGATGCGGAAGGGATAACCATGGTCAATAATGCGGCCAGGGTACAACCGTAGAGGTGTTTGCGGCGGAAGTTCATGATAGCCTCGACATGCCAGTAATTATTAATTGGACAGTTGCAAGTAAGTAAACATCAACTTAATACAATGTATTGTCGGAATTGATTTAAGCAGTGTCAAGGGAAAGATAGTTCACCGTTGACAATATAGATAGGCGGATTTCCACACAGGTCACGGCCCGCATGCTTGGCAACAGCTTCATTCACAAGATCGCAGTCTGCGCGGCGACGCTGTCCCGGTATTGGGGGAGAGCCTTGCTGGCCGTGCCTTTGCTGCTGGCGCTAGCCGGGCTGGTGCTGGCAGAGCTGAGTGCGGAGCGGGTGCAGCAGCTGTACGGCGTGCAGGCGCTGCGTGTTTACCGCGACTGGCAGCAACTGCTGTTGCAACTGCGTCGCGATAGCAATGAAATCAACCGTGTACAGAATGTAAATCAATTCTTTAATCAAAAATTGAAGTACGTTGAAGATCCGGATTTGTGGCGGCAGCCGGACTACTGGGCGACGCCGCTGGAAAGCATGGCCAAGGGCGCCGGCGACTGTGAGGACTTTGCGCTGGCCAAGTACTTCACCCTGCGCGAGCTGGGCGTGGCGCCGCAGAAACTGCGCATGATCTATGTCCGTGCCCGCATCGGCGGCCCGGCCAGCACCATCACCCAGGCACACATGGTGCTGGCATACTATGCCGAGCCGACCGCCGAGCCGCTGGTGCTGGACAACCTGATTTCCAGTATCAAGCCGGCCTCGCAGCGCAGCGACTTGCAGCCGGTGTTCAGCTTCAACGCCGACGGCATCTGGGTCGGCGCTGGCGCGGCCCCCAATTCCAGTGTCGACCGGCTGACCCGCTGGCGACAGTTGATCGACAAAATGAAGGCCGAAGGCTTTATTACCTGAAAGCGGCACCGATGAAACGCGTTTCCCTGATTCAACAGCTCTGGTTCCTGGTCGTGGCGGCGGTGGTGCTGGCGGCGGCGGGCAGCCTGACCGCCAACCTGTTCAATGCCCGCAACTATCTGCAGCAGCAGCTGGCGGCGCAGAGTGCCGATGCGGCCAACTCGCTGGCGCTGTTGATCACCCAGAACCAGGCCGACCCGGCGATGGGCGAGACGCTGATCAACGCCGCCTTCGACCAGGGCCACTTCCGCCGTATCTCCTGGGTTGGCGCCGACGGCAAGCCACGGGTACAGCGCGTCAACGCCTACCAGTCCGGCAGCGCGCCGACGTGGTTCCGCAACATCTTCACCCTGGCGCCGACGCCGGCGCGGGCGATGGTCAGCAGCGGCTGGATGCAGGCCGGCACCATCGAGGTGGAGAGCGAGGCCGGCTACGCCTATGCCTCGCTGTGGGAAGGCGCACTGCAGGTGTCGTTCTGGGTGCTGATCGCCGGACTGGTGGTGGGAGCCATCGGCTCCTTCGGCGTCAATACCATCCGCAACCAGCTGCTGGGCGTGGTCAATCAGGCCAAGGCAATTACCCAGCGCCGCTTCATCACCATTCCCGAACCGCCGGGCCCGGAAATGGGGCGGCTGGCACAGGCGATGAATGCGATGGTGACCCGCGTCAAGATGATGTTCGAAGAGGAGGCCGCGCGGCTGGAGGTGCTGCGCCGCCAGGTCAACTTCGACAGCGTCACCGGGCTGGCCAACCGCCAGTTCTTCATGGGCCGTCTCGGCGCCGACCTGCAGGAGCGCGAAGACGAGAGCCGCGTGCTGCTGCTGATGCGCATCGAGGCGCTGGCCGACATCAACAGCAAGCTGGGCCGGCCGCTGACCGATGAAATGCTGGGCCAGTTCGGCGCCGTGCTGCGCGACGCGCAGCGTTTCGGTGTCGACAGCCAGGCGGCGCGCCTCAACGGCGCCGATTTCGCGCTGCTGTTGCCGGCGAGCCAGGCCGAGGCCGCCAGCCTGCAGCAGCTGCACGACGAGCTGCACGCGCTGCTGAGCAGCTTTGCCGCGCAGCCGGTCGCGCTGGCGATGGCGGCAACCGACCTGCGCGACGGCGACACCGTGCGCGACATCATGTCGCGGCTGGACCAGGCGCTGGCGCAGTCCGAGTTTGGCGCCGGCGTGCGTATCGAGCTGGCCGGCAGCAACGTCGACAAGCCGCCGGCGCCGACCGCGGAAGTATGGGGCGGCATGCTTGATCAGGCGCTGCAGGGCGACGGCCTGCGCCTGGTGCGCTTCGCGGTGCGTGACCGCCAGGGCGCGCTGCTGCACGAGGAAGCACCGCTGCGCCTGCGTCAGGGCGAGGCGTGGCTGCCGGCCGGCCAGTTCATGCCGATGGCGATCCGTACCCGGCGCGTGGCGGGGCTGGATCTGGCGGCGGTGGCGATGGCGCTGCGGCAGCTGGCGGCAGAGCCGGACTGTCCCGGCATTGCCGTCAACCTGGCGGCGGAATCGCTGGCCAGCGAGCACTTCCTGCGCCAGCTGGTGGCGCAGATCCGCGAGCACGGCCATAGTGCCGCGCGGCTGTGGCTGGAAATGCCGGAGGCCGGCATCCTGCCGCGCTTCGACGCGTTCCGTGCGCTGTGCCTGGCGCTGGCCGAGCTGCCGTGCAAGCTGGGCATCGAGCACTTTGGCCGTCAGTTCAGCCTGATCGGGCAGCTGCACGACCTGGGTATCGACTACCTGAAGGTCGACGGCAGCTTCGTGCAGGACATCCAGCAGCACGCCGGCAACCAGGTGTTCCTGAAAGGGGTGTGCAATATCGCGCACAATATCGGCCTCGGCGTGATCGCCGAAGGGGTGAAGCAGGAGCAGGAGCAGCAGATGCTGTTCGAGCTGGGCTTTGACGGCGTCACCGGCCCGGCGGTCCGCTGACGGCTGACCGTCGCGGCCGAAATGCTGCGCCTGTCGGCAGGCATGCGGCAAGGTTGGCCGCAATGTCCGGTGACCGGATTTTCACCGGCATCCCATGCACAACGCCGCCCACTGGGCGGCGTTGTGCATTGCCATGGTGCGGCGCTGCCGGATCAGGCCTGCTGGATGAGGCGATCAGCCACTTGTCAGCAGGCACGCAACAAGGTTGGCCGCATGCCCGCGGCCAGGTTTTCACCGGTATCCCATGAAAAACGCCGCCCGATTGGGCGGCGTTGTGCATTGCCATGGTGCAGCGCTGCCAGATCGGGCCTGCTGGATGCCGGCGATCAGCCATACCGGTCCGCTGATGGCTGACCGCCGCATCCTTAAGCTGGGAACGCAACAAGGTTGGCCGCATGCCCGCGGCCAGGTTTTCACCGGCACCCCATGAAAAACGCCGCCCGATTGGGCGGCGTTGTGCATTGCCATGGTGCGGTGTTGCCGGGTCAGGCCTGCTGGATGCCGGCGATCAGCCACTTGGCGCTGTTGCTGTCGTCCTTCACGTAGTGCCACACCTCGCTGAACGCTACCGGTGCGGTGCCGACGCTTTCGCTGACGGTGCCGCTGAAGCGGACGCTGGCGATCATGCGGCCGCCTTCGTTGACGGCTTCGATCACGGTGCAGTCCAGCTGCGGGAAGTCGGCCGCTTCGCTGTTGCTGCTGATGTCGTCACGCAGCGCGTTGAACAGCTCCGGCGTCATGTACTTGCGCACTTCTTCCAGGCTCTCCGCCGAGTTCAGGTTCTGCAGGTGCAGGAAGGTGGCCTTGGCCTGGCGCAGGAAGTGCGGGATCTCGGTGCCGTCCGGCAGACGCTGCAGGCTGGCCGGTGGCGGTGTCAGCCCGCTGCCGCCTTGCGGTTGCATGCCGGAGCCGATCGGCGGAATGGCACCGTTGGGGCCGGCGGCGGCCGGTTCGAAGCGGCTGGCGTGCGGTACCGACATCGGACGCGGCGCCTGCTGGCGCTGGCGGGTAGCGCGGTTGCGCAGGAAGGACAACAGCGCGAGGCCGCCGAGGCCGCCGGCGAGGATGCCCAGCCACGGGAAGTCGCCATCGCCGCCAAAGGCGGAGCTCAGCATGTAGCCGGCAGCGGCGCCGACGGCGCCGGCGGCCAGCATGCCACCGATGCCGGAGCCTTTTTGCTGGCCGGCGGCGGCTGGCGCCATCGGCGCGGCAGGCTGGGCCGGTGCGGCGCTAGGCTGCTGGTAGCTTTGTGTCGGGGTCGAGCGCTGCATGCCGGCGCTGCGGCCCTTGCCCAGCCGTGCGGCTTCGGCAAGCGGGGCAGCAAGGATGCTGATGAGGGAGAGGGCCAGAATGGCGGTCTTCGCTCGGGATGTCATGGTGTCAATCTCCAATGTAAGCGGCACTTATAAGTTCTTGCGTGTAGCGCCGGACACAGTTCGACAAAGGGTCGAAGTGATTAGTTCGGGGCCAGTGGCGTTATTTCAAGCACCGTCACCTGTTCGTCTGCGATGTTGAAGGCGATGTTGCAGTCCGCCAGCCGCATGCCGTAGCGTCGCTGCGGATCGTCCTGGTAGGCCGGGCGCGGGTCCTGCGCCAGCACTTCCTCGATCAGCTGCGGCAGCCATGCCGGGGCCTGCGGCCAGGCTTGCAGTTGCGCCCGCGCCGTGGCGCTCCAGCGTACCGCCAGCTGCGGCGGCGGGCCGTCGACAAAGCCGCCGCGGGCGTCGGGCTTGGCCTCCACGAACGGGATGTAGGGCTTGATGTCCAGCACCGGCGTGCCGTCGAGCAGGTCGGCACCGCTCAGCTGCAGCGTGACGCCGTGGCGGGTATCGATGCTCTGCAGCGCCACCAGTGACAGCCCGAGGCCGTTGGGGCGGTGGGTGGCGCGGCTGGCAAACACGCCGACCTTGCTGTTACCGCCCAGCCGCGGCGGCCGTACCAGCGGCTGCCAGCCGCGCGCCAGCGTGTCGTGGAACACGAAGGTCAGCCACACGTGGGAAAAGTGCTCCAGCCCGCGCACGCAGTCGGGCTGGTTGTAGGGCGGCAGCAATTCCAGCGTGACCGGGGCGGACGGGGCCAGCGCCGGCTGGCGCGGGATGCCGAACTTTTCCTGGTACGGCGAGCGGATGATGCCGACGGGGGTGACCGAATATTCCATCCCGCGATTGTAACAGCGCGGTCAAGGTTGGCCGCAAGGCGGTGCCTGCGGCCAACCTTGCACCACGCCTCAGCCGGCGGCGAAGTGTTTCTGGTGGCGTAGGTCGAGGCGGTTCATCGGCAGCAGCATGAAGAAATCGGCGCAGTTGAAATCCGGGTCCCACGCCGGCTCGCCGCACACCCAGGCGCCGGCACGCAGGTAGCCCTTGATCAGCGGCGGCAGCGGCGCCGGCGCGGCGTCGTCCTGCACCCGGTGCAGCGGCAGCGCCAGGTGCGGCGTCACCCGCCACTCCACCGGCGCCAGATGCTTGCCCTCCAGCTGTCGGTAGAGGCTGACCGCCTGATGGCCGCCGTCGGCGAGGCTGACGCTGGCGCAGCCGGCCAGGTACTGGCCACCCTGCTGCCGCACGTAGTCGGCGAGTCCGGCCCACAGCATGGCGATCACCGCGCCGCGGCGGTAATCCTTGTGCACGCAGGAGCGGCCGACCTCGATCACGTGGTCGCGGATGCCGGCCAGCCGCGACAGCTCGAATTCGTGCTCGGAATACAGTTGCGGCAGCTGCCGTGCCCTGTGTGGCGGCAGCATGCGGTAGGTGCCGACCACCTTGCCGCTGGCGTTGTCCTCCACCAGCAGGTGGTCGCACCAAGCGTCGTAGTCGTCGCGGTCGATGCCTTCGGCGGCGGAGGCCAGCTGCGCGCCCATCTCGGTGGCAAACACCTGGTAGCGCAGCTTCTGCGCGCGGCGGATGTCCTTGTCGCTGCGCGCCAGTCGCACGCTCAGCCGGGGGGCGGTGCTGACCGCCAGTTGTTCGCTCAATTGCATGCTGCATTCCTGTGCGGGGTCGATGGCTGCATGCTAAACGGCGATTCTGACAGCGCCGTGTCCAGTCCATGAACGGCGGGTGACCGGGCGATGAAACCCTGATGACAGTCAGGGTGATGAAAATCAATGGCTTAGCCGCGGTGGCGGATTTCGGTTACAATGTCCGGTTCTTTCCATAGCCGGGCAGGTGCTGCCGGTTGCGGCCAACCTTTAATACGGTGGCGGCACGGCGGCAACGGCTCACAGTCTTATTTAGCAGGCGGGCATTTCATGATTTATCCGACGACCTTTGACGTGATCGTGGTGGGCGGCGGCCATGCCGGTACCGAAGCCGCGCTGGCGGCCGCGCGCATGGGCTGCAACACCTTGCTGCTGACCCACAATATCGAGACGCTGGGGCAGATGTCGTGCAACCCGTCGATCGGCGGCATCGGCAAGGGTCATCTGGTAAAAGAAGTGGACGCGCTCGGCGGCGCCATGGCGCTGGCCACCGACATCGGCGGCATCCAGTTCCGCACCCTCAACGCCTCCAAGGGTCCGGCAGTGCGCGCCACCCGCGCCCAGGCCGACCGCGTGCTGTACAAGGCGGCGATCCGCGAGATGCTGGAAAACCAGCCCAACCTGACGCTGTTCCAGCAGCCGGTGGACGACCTCTTGATCGAGGGCGACCGTGTCGCCGGCGCCATCACCGCCATCGGCATCACCTTCCGCGGCAAGAGCGTGGTGCTCACCGCCGGCACCTTCCTGTCCGGCAAGATCCACGTCGGGCTGGAAAACTACAGCGGCGGTCGCGCCGGCGATGCCGCGGCATCGACGCTGGGCGAACGCCTGCGCGAGCTGAGCCTGCCGGTCGGGCGCCTGAAGACCGGCACCCCGCCGCGCATCGATGGCCGCAGCATCGATTTCAGCGTGATGGAAGCGCAGCCGGGCGATACCCCGGAGCCGGTGTTCTCCTACCGCGGCAGCCGCGCGATGCACCCGAAGCAGCTGCCATGCTGGATCACCCACACCAACGAGCGCACCCACGACATCATCCGCAGCGGTTTCGAGCGCAGCCCGATGTTCACCGGCGTGATCGAAGGTGTCGGCCCGCGCTACTGCCCGTCGATCGAGGACAAGATCAACCGTTTCGCCGACAAGGACAGCCACCAGATCTTCCTGGAGCCGGAAGGCCTGACCACGCACGAATATTATCCGAACGGGATTTCCACCAGCCTGCCGTTCGACATCCAGCTGGCGGCGGTGCGCTCCATTCCCGGCCTGGAAAACGCGCACATCCTGCGCCCCGGCTACGCCATCGAGTACGACTACTTCGACCCGCGCGGGCTGAAGTCGACGCTGGAAACCAAGGCCATCCACGGCCTGTTCTTCGCCGGCCAGATCAACGGCACCACCGGTTACGAAGAAGCGGCGGCGCAGGGCCTGCTCGCCGGCCTCAATGCCGGCCTCTTCGCCCGCGAACAGGCCGGCTGGTGCCCGCGCCGCGACGAGGCCTACCTCGGCGTGCTGGTCGACGACCTGTCCACCATGGGCGTGTCCGAGCCGTACCGCATGTTCACCAGCCGCGCCGAGTTCCGCCTGCAGCTGCGCGAAGACAACGCCGACCTGCGTCTGACCGAGCTTGGCCGCAAGCTGGGGCTGGTTGGCGATGCGCAGTGGGACGCGTTCTGCCGCAAGCGCGACGCGGTGGAGGCGGAGAAGCAGCGCTTGGCCACGCACTACGTGCACCCCGGCAAACTGCAGCCGGGCGAGGATGAGGCGATGTTCGGGCAGAAGCTGGCGCGCGAGTACAGCCTGCACGACCTGCTGAAGCGCCCCAACGTCAACTATCGCCAGCTGATGACGCTGTCGCAGGCGGGGGAGGGCGTCGCCGACGAGGTGGTGGCGGAGCAGGTGGAGATCCAGGTCAAGTACCAGGGCTACATCGACCGCCAGAACGAGGAGGTGGCCAAGCGCGAGCAGCTGGACGACGTCAAGCTGCCGCTGGACATCGACTACGCGTTGGTGAAGGGGCTGTCGAAGGAAGTGTCGCAGAAACTCAACCAGCATCGCCCGGAGACGCTGGGCCAGGCCTCGCGCATCCAGGGCATCACCCCGGCCGCGATCGCGCTGCTGCTGGTGCACCTCAAGCGTGGCTTCAGCGACGCCCGTCACGGCGCCTGAGCGCCAAATTGCTGCACTGCGCTCCGGAGTGCCGACTTCGGGGCGCATTTGTTTTTGATACCCGTTACAATCGGGCTATTCGTTTCCAATCATTGCCCACTTCATCATGACGCACCACGCAGAACTTACCCAAGGGTTGGCCGCAATCGGCCTGGAGCTGACGCCGGAGCAGATCACTCTGCTGGAGGGCTATCTGGGCCTGCTGGCCAAATGGAACCAGACCTACAACCTGACCGCGATCCGCGAGGAAGAGCGCATGGTCAGCTACCACCTGCTCGACAGCCTGACGCTGGTGCCGCATCTGGCCGGCGGCACGCGCCTGCTCGACGTCGGCTCCGGTGGCGGCATGCCCGGCATCCCGGCGGCGATCGCGCGTCCGGACCTGCAGGTGGTGGTGCTGGACGCCAACCACAAGAAGACCACCTTCCTGCGCCAGGCGGTGATCGAGCTGAAGCTGCCGAACGTGGAGGTGATCACCGACCGCGTCGAGGCCTACCAGCCGGCGCAGAAGTTCGACCGCATCACCAGCCGTGCCTTCTCCGAGCTGGCCGAATTCGTCAAGCTGTCCAAGCACCTGCTGGCCGACGGCGGCCAGTTCGTGGCGATGAAGGGGGTGTACCCGTACGAAGAAATCGCGCAGCTGCCGGAAGGCTTTGCCGTCTCCGAAGTGCTGCCGCTCTCCGTGCCCGGTCTTGATGCCGAGCGCCACCTCGTGCGCGTCGTCGCCAAATGACGGCACGCATCATCGCGGTCGCCAACCAGAAGGGCGGCGTCGGCAAAACCACCACCGTCGTCAACCTGGCGGCCAGCCTGGCCGAGCAGGGGCGTCGGGTGCTGATCGTCGATCTCGACCCGCAGGGCAATGCCACCATGGGCAGCGGCATCGACAAGAGCGCGCTGTCGCGCTCGGTCTACCACGTGCTGCTGGCCGAACACGAGGTGGCCGAGGTGGTGCAGCCGGCGAAGCAGGGTGGCTATGATGTGTTGCCGGCCAACCGTGATCTGTCGGCGGCCGAAGTCGAGCTGATGCAGGAGCTGGCGCGCGAGGCGCGGCTGAAGAACGCGCTGGAACAGGTGGCGGCGAACTACGACTACATCCTGATCGACAGCCCGCCGTCGCTGAACCTGCTGACGCTGAACGGGCTGGTGGCGGCGCAGGGCGTGCTGATCCCGATGGTGTGCGAGTACTACGCGCTGGAAGGGCTGACCGACCTGGTCAACACCCTGCGCAAGGTGCGATTGGCGGTCAATCCGAAAATCGAGATCATGGGCCTGCTGCGCACCATGTTTGATGCCCGCAGCAACCTGTCGCAACAGGTGTCGGAACAGCTGGCGCGCCACTTCGGCGACAAGGTGTTCGATACCGTCATTCCGCGCAATATCCGCCTGGCGGAGGCGCCCAGTCACGGCCTGCCGGCACTGATCTACGATCGCAACGCCCGCGGTGCCCAGGCTTACATCGCCCTCGCGGCGGAGCTGACTGCCCGTCTCGAACCGCAAACAACCACAGCAGAACAATAAAGATGGCCAAACTCAAAGGACTGGGCCGCGGTCTTGACGCGCTGCTCTCCACTGTCGAATCCGTTGACGACCGCCTGACCGCGCTGGCGATCGAGCGCATCCGCCCCGGCAAGTACCAGCCGCGCAGCCAGATCGACGACGCCGCACTGGAAGAGCTGGCGGCCTCGATTCGCGCCCAGGGCGTGATCCAGCCGGTGGTGGTGCGCGAGGTCGGCCTCGGCGACTACGAGCTGATCGCCGGTGAGCGCCGCTGGCGTGCCAGTCGCAAGGCCGGTCTGGCCGAGATTCCGGCGGTGATCCGCAGTGTTTCCGACGAAGCGGCGCTGGCGATGGGGCTGATCGAGAACATCCAGCGTCAGGAGCTGGACCCGATCGAGGAAGCGCGCGGTCTGAAGCGGCTGATCGACGAGTTCGCCCTCACCCACGAGGCCGCCGCCGAGGCGGTCGGCCGCTCGCGCAGCGCGGTCAGCAACCTGCTGCGGCTGCTGGCGTTGCCGGAGCCGGTGCAGCAGATGCTGCACGATGGTCGCCTGGAAATGGGCCATGCCCGGGCACTGTTGCCGCTGCCGGTGCTGGAACAGATCAGCCTGGCGCAGCAGATTGCCGCCGACGGCCTCACCGTGCGCGAGGTGGAACAAAAAGCGCAACAGCAGGACGGCAAGGTTGGCCGCAAACCGGCCGCGCCGGCACGGCAGGATGCCGACGTGCGCCGGCTGGCGGAAACGCTGTCCGAACAGCTGGGCATGAGCGTCAGTTTGCGCAATGCTGCGCGTGGTAACGGCAAGCTGATCATCGAATATGCAAATCTGGATGAACTTGACCGGCTGCTGGAAAAACTGCAAGCAAAATCAAAGTTGTGAGCCGGCTTTTGGCCATAAACAGCGGAACGAAGCAAAGTTGACGCTTTCGTCACGTCAAGCCTATAATCGTCCGATTTTTTACGATTCAGACATGATTAATCCAGACGCCAAACGCGTAGTCCGCATTCAGCTCAGACTGACGCTGCTTGCCATGCTGGTTGGCTTGGTGGTTGCCGAAGCGCCGCTGAATGCCGCCATGTCTGTGTTGTTGGGTGGCCTGTGCGCCATCATCCCGGCGCTGGTGTACATCCGCATCACCGGTGCCGTGCAGCGTGGCGATCCGGCGGCCATCATGCGCAGCCATTACCGCGCCGCCGCGGCAAAATTTATACTGACACTGCTCCTATTTGGTGGTGTGCTTTTGTTTTTCAAGGATTTATCGGTGCCGGGATTGTTTGGTGGCTTTATCGCCGCCACTTCCGCGTACTGGTTCGGGCTTCTGATCAAAAATTGAGACCAAAGCAATGGCAAGCAACGCAACTGAATATATCCAGCATCACCTGACGTTCTGGAAGTCATCGCACGAAGGCGGTTTCTGGACCCTGCACCTCGATACCTTCTCGGTATCGCTGATCCTCGGCTTCATTTTTCTGGCCGTGTTTGCCTCCGTGGCACGCAATGCCAAGATGGAAAACCCGGGTCGCTTGCAGATGTTCGTCGAAACCATCGTCGAGATGGTCGATACCCAGGTAAAAGAGATTTTCCATGCCAAGAGCAAAGTCATCGCCCCGCTGGCGCTGACCATCTTCTGCTGGATTTTCCTGATGAACACCATGGACTTGCTGCCGGTTGACCTGCTGCCGATGGTGGCACAGTGGATCGGTCACACCTTCTTCGGTGCCGACCCGGCTCACGTTTACCTGCGCGTGGTACCGTCCGCCGACGTGAACGCCACTTTCGCGATGTCGCTGTCGGTGATGCTGTGCATCATCGGTTTCTCCATCGCCGCCAAGGGTCTGGGTGGCTGGACCAAGGAACTGTTCACCGCGCCGTTCCATGCCGAAGGTCTGGTGATGACCATCATCCTGGCCCCGGTCAACTTCGCGTTCCAGCTGGTTGAACTGGCCGCCAAGCCGATCTCTCTCGCTCTTCGTTTGTTCGGTAACATGTATTCCGGCGAACTGATCTTCATCCTGATTGCACTGCTGCCAGTGGCGTTTCAGTGGATTCTGGGCGCGCCATGGGCGATCTTCCACATCCTGGTGATCACCCTGCAGGCCTTCGTGTTCATGATGCTGACCATCGTGTATCTCAGCCTCGCGGTCGAGAAGCACTGATTTAACGATTTTCTTAGTACCTTTTTTCAAACCATCCTTGCACTTAGTCTTTAGGAGATTTAAATGGAAGCTCTCGTTTCTCAGATCCAGTCGATGACCGCTCTGGCCGCAGCCCTGATCATTGGTCTTGGCGCGATTGGTACTGCCCTGGGTTTTGCCATCCTCGGCGGTAAGTTTCTGGAATCGTCCGCTCGTCAACCTGAGCTGATCCCTGTTCTGCAAACCAAACTGTTCATTATCGCCGGTCTGCTTGACGCGATCTCCATGATCGGTGTGGGTGTTGCCATGCTGTACACCTTCAACAACCCGTTCCTGACTGCGGCTATCGCTGCTGTTAAAGCTGGCGCTTAATTTTTAACGCAAGCGGTTGTTGTCGTAACCCCACTGGAGGAAAACAAGCGTGGAATTCAATGCAACACTACTAGGCCAGGCGATCACGTTCGCTATCCTGGTATGGTTCACCATGAAGTTTGTTTGGCCTCCGCTTACCAACATGATGGACGAGCGTGCCAAGCGTATTGCTGATGGCTTGGCCGCTGCAGAGCGTGGCAAACAGGATCTGGAAGCAGCCGAAAAGCGCGTTGCTGACGAACTTCGTCAGGCAAAACAACAAGCTACCGAGCTGATCCTGGCCGCTGAAAAGCGTGCCAACCAGATCGTGGATGAAGCCAAGGACGCAGCTCGCACCGAAGGTGCAAAGCTGGTGGCGGACGCGAAGGCCCAAATCGATCAGGAAGTTTTGCGTGCCAAGGAGTCGCTGCGTGAGCAGGTTGCCTCCCTGGCCGTGAGCGGCGCGGAAAAGATCCTGCGCAAAGAGATCGATGCAGCCAAGCACGCTGATCTGTTAGCTTCCATCAAAGCGGAGTTTTAAACAACTCATGGCAGAACTTATTACCGTAGCAAGGCCCTATGCCGAAGCGGTATACAGCCTGGCCGCCGAGCAGCAGTCGCAGGCCAAATGGTCTGAAGCGCTCGCGTGGCTGGCTGCCATGGTGACAAACCCGGACGTGGCCCAGGTGGTCACCAACCCGAAACATACCGCGCAAGAGGTTGAGGCGCTGTTGTTGGACGTGTTGGGTGAACGTGGCAGTGATGACATCAAGCAGTTTGTTGTCACCCTCATCGAAAACCGCCGTCTGACATTGTTACCGGAAATTGCTGGCCAGTTTGAACAGCTCCGAGCCAAGTCCGAGGGAGTCGTCGACGCAGTTGTCGAATCGGCTTTCCCGCTGACCGAAGCTCAGCAAACCGATCTGATCGCCGCGCTTACCAAGAAGTATGGCAAGACCGTACGAATTGAAGTGCGCGAAGCTGTCGAGCTTATCGGCGGCGTACGCATTTTGATCGGTGATGACGTGATTGACGCGTCTGTGAGCGGCAAACTGCACGCAATGGCGGCAAGCCTCAAGAATTAGGAGAGATCATGCAGTTGAACCCCTCTGAAATCAGTGACCTGATCAAGGCGAAGATTCAGAACCTGTCCGAAGGTGTAGAGACGCGTACCAAAGGTACCGTGATCTCCGTAACCGACGGTATCGTTCGTATCCATGGCCTGGCAGACGTGATGCAGGGTGAAATGCTCGAGTTCTCGGGCAACACCTTTGGCCTGGCCATGAACCTGGAGCGTGACTCCGTTGGTGCCGTGATCCTGGGCGAGTACGAGCACATCTCCGAAGGTCAGGAAGTTAAATGTACCGGTCGCATTCTGGAAGTGCCGGTAGGTCCTGAGCTGGTTGGCCGCGTGGTAAACGCGCTGGGTCAGCCGATCGACGGTAAAGGTCCGATCAACGCGACCAAATCCTCCCCGATCGAAAAGATTGCTCCGGGCGTGATTGCCCGTCAGTCCGTTTCGCAGCCTATGCAAACCGGCCTGAAGTCGATCGACTCCATGGTGCCGGTTGGCCGTGGTCAGCGTGAGCTGATCATTGGCGACCGTCAGACAGGCAAGACCGCTGTCGCACTGGACGCGATCGTTAACCAGAAAGGCACCGGCGTTGTCTGCATCTACGTAGCTGTAGGTCAGAAAGCATCGTCGATCGCCAACGTGGTTCGCAAACTGGAAGAACACGGCGCGCTGGCCCACACCATCGTGGTTGCCGCGACCGCTTCCGAAGCTGCTGCGCTGCAGTTCATTGCCCCGTACTCCGGTTGCGCAATGGGCGAATACTTCCGCGACATCGGTGAAGATGCGCTGATCGTATACGATGACCTGTCGAAACAGGCCGTTGCCTACCGTCAGATCTCGCTGCTGCTGCGTCGTCCACCGGGCCGTGAAGCCTATCCTGGCGACGTATTCTACCTGCACTCCCGTCTGCTGGAACGCGCTTCCCGCATCAACGAGGACGAGGTAGAGAAGCTGACTGGTGGCGCCGTCAAAGGCAAAACCGGCTCGCTGACCGCGCTGCCGATCATCGAAACCCAGGCTGGCGACGTTTCCGCCTTCGTTCCGACCAACGTGATTTCGATTACCGACGGTCAGATCTTCCTGGAAACCGACCTGTTCAACGCCGGTATCCGTCCTGCGATCAACGCCGGTATTTCGGTGTCGCGCGTGGGTGGTGCAGCTCAGACCAAAGTCATCAAGAAGCTGGGCGGTGGTATTCGTCTGGCACTGGCCCAGTATCGCGAACTGGCTGCGTTCTCGCAGTTTGCTTCCGACCTGGACGAAGCAACCCGCAAGCAGCTGCAGCACGGTGAAGTGGTTACCGAACTGATGAAGCAGAAGCAGTTCTCGACCCTGTCGACCGCCGAAATGGCGCTGACACTGTGGTCGGTGAACAAGGGTTACTACGAAGATGTGCCGGTGAAGAGCGCGTTGGCTTTCGAAGCCGCCTTCCTGGCTTATGTTCGCGCCAACCATGCTGACGTACTGGCTGCAACGGATGCGAGCGGTGACCTGTCTGCCGACAACGAAAAAGTACTGGCCTCGGCGATCGCGTCGTTCAAGGCTGGCTACAGTTTCTAAACTGAGTCTTTCGGACAACCTCGAGTTAAAGAAAGGTTCGGGATATGGCAGTCGGTAAAGAGATTCTCACCAAGATCCGAAGCGTGCAGAACACGCAGAAGATCACCCGCGCTATGCAAATGGTGTCAACCTCCAAGATGCGCAAAACGCAAGAGCGTATGCGCGCTGCCCGTCCTTACGCCGAGAAGGTGCGCTCCGTTATGGCGCACCTGGCTTCGGCCAACACGGATCTGGAGCACCCACTGCTTGCACGTCGTGACGTTATCAAGCGTGCTGGTATTCTGTTGATCACTTCGGATAAAGGCCTTTGCGGTGGCTTGAACGCCAATACCCTGAAGCGCTTTTATGCCAAAGTCAGCGAACTGCAAGCGCAAGATGTCGCAGTTGACGTCTGCGCCATCGGCCAGAAAGGCCTTGCAGCATGCCAGCGTGCCAAACTGAACGTTGTGGCAAGTGCGGTTCAGCTGGGCGATGTGCCCAAGCTGGAAAAATTGATCGGCCCGCTTACAGTACTGCTGAAACAGTATGCTGAAGGCGAACTGGATGCGGTTTATATCGTGTATTCCCGTTTCATCAACACGATGAAGCAGGAGCCAGCCCTGGAACAACTGTTGCCGTTGACCGACGAGCATATGGTATCGGAGCACACCCATTCGTGGGACTACCTCTACGAGCCGAATGCCACTGACGTGATGGAGTTCCTGGTGAAGCGTTATCTGGAGTCCGTGGTGTACCAGTCCGTGGCGGAAAACATTGCTTCCGAGCAAGCCGCCCGTATGGTCGCCATGAAGGCTGCAACCGATAACGCGGGTAATGCGATCAAGCAACTGCGTCTTGTGTATAACAAGTCGCGTCAGGCAGCAATTACCAAAGAGCTGTCCGAGATCGTGTCTGGTGCCGCTGCGGTATAACCGTCGCAGGACTGTAAAAGTTTATTGAGTTAGGAACCGATAATGAGCCAAGGCAAAATCGTACAAATCATTGGCCCGGTGGTTGACGTGGAATTCCCACGCGACGCCATGCCAAAGATTTATGATGCCCTGAAGCTGGTTGACGCAGATCTGACGCTTGAAGTCCAGCAGCAGCTGGGCGACGGCGTCGTGCGTACCATCGCGATGGGTAGCTCTGACGGCCTGAAGCGTGGCATGGCGATCACCAATACCGGCGCACCGATTTCGGTACCGGTTGGCGCTGCCACCCTCGGTCGTATCATGGATGTACTGGGCAATCCGGTTGACGAAGCAGGTCCGGTGGCTAGCGAATCCGTTCGCGCCATTCACCAGACTGCGCCGAAGTTCGACGAACTGTCCTCCGCTACTGAACTGCTGGAAACTGGCATCAAGGTTATTGACCTGCTGTGCCCGTTTGCCAAAGGCGGTAAGGTGGGTCTGTTCGGTGGTGCCGGTGTCGGCAAGACCGTTAACATGATGGAACTGATCAACAACATTGCCAAGGCACACTCGGGTCTGTCCGTGTTTGCCGGCGTTGGTGAGCGCACTCGTGAAGGTAACGACTTCTACCACGAGATGAAAGACTCCAACGTTCTGGACAAAGTGGCAATGGTGTACGGCCAGATGAACGAGCCGCCAGGCAACCGTCTGCGCGTAGCGCTGACCGGTCTGACCATGGCCGAGCATTTCCGCGACGAGAAGGACGAAAACGGCAAGGGCCGTGACGTGCTGTTCTTCGTGGACAACATCTACCGTTACACACTGGCCGGTACCGAAGTATCCGCACTGCTGGGCCGTATGCCTTCCGCAGTGGGTTACCAGCCGACGCTGGCCGAAGAAATGGGCCGTCTGCAAGAACGTATTACCTCGACCAAGGATGGTTCGATTACCTCCATCCAGGCCGTTTACGTTCCAGCCGATGACTTGACCGACCCGTCTCCTGCCACAACGTTTGCCCACCTGGACGCAACCGTGGTGCTGTCGCGTGACATCGCTTCCCTTGGTATCTACCCTGCGGTAGACCCACTGGATTCGACTTCCCGCCAGCTGGATCCGCTGGTTGTTGGCGACGAGCACTACAGCGTTGCCCGCGGCGTGCAGACTACCCTGCAGAAGTACAAGGAACTGCGTGACATTATCGCGATTCTGGGTATGGACGAACTGTCTGAAGAAGACAAGCTCACCGTATACCGTGCGCGTAAGATCCAGCGTTTCCTGTCCCAGCCGTTCCACGTGGCAGAAGTGTTTACCGGCTCGCCGGGCAAATACGTTCCGCTGAAGGAAACGATCAAGGGCTTCAAGGCAATTATCAGCGGCGAGTACGACCATCTGCCGGAACAAGCGTTCTACATGGTCGGCTCCATCGACGAAGCTGTCGAGAAAGCCAAGACCCTTTAATCAAGGAGAGGGCTAATGGCCAAGATGCATGTGGAAGTGGTCAGTACCGAACAGCAGATCTACTCTGGTGAAGCCGAATTTCTGGTGGCACCGGCTCAGGAAGGCGAGATCGGTATCTATCCACGTCACGTGCCGCTGTTGACCCGTATCAAGCCAGGCCTGTTGCGTTTGACAGTGCCTGGTTCCAAGGAAGAAGTGCTGGTGGCGGTATCGGGTGGCATGATGGAAGTGCAACCTAACCACATCACGGTTCTTGCGGATACGGCGATTCGCGGTGAGGATCTCGACGAAGCGCGTGCGGCAGAAGCCAAGCGTACTGCTGAGGATGCCCTCAAGCATGCGGCCAGTGATCAAGACACGGCGAAAGCACAAGCTGCTCTGGCTTCTGCGATTGCCCAGCTCAAGGCACTGGAGTATCTGCGCAAGCGCGTGCACTAAGCGCGTCAGCGTTTGCTGTATAGTTCAGGCTGTCACTCCGGTGACAGCCTTTTTCATTTCTGGATAGACAGGCAGACTCGCCGCCTGGCTATTGTCATTATCTGGACTGTTGCATGGACTCTCTCAGCGTTGTCATTCTGGCTGCCGGCAAAGGCAAGCGTATGTACTCGGCCTTGCCCAAGGTGTTGCACCCGATCGGCGGACAGCCGATGCTGGCGCGCGTGATCGCCACCGCCCGCCAGTTGCAGCCGGCCAAGATCGTGGTGGTGTACGGCCACGGCGGCGAGCAGGTGCGCGAACAGATCCAGGACCCGGATATCGCCTGGGCGCTGCAGGCCGAGCAACTGGGCACCGGCCACGCGCTGAAGATGGCGCTGCCGTACCTGCCCAAGGTTGGCCGCACGCTGGTGCTGTACGGCGACGTGCCGCTGACCACGCTGGCGACCCTGCAGCAGTTGCTGGCGGTGGCGGAGCAGGGCATGGCGCTGCTGGTCGACGTGTTGCCGGATGCCAGCGGTTACGGCCGCATCGTGCGCAACGAGGCGGGCGAGATCGTCGCCATCGTGGAAGACAAGGATTGCAGCGCGGCGCAGAAGGCGATCCGCGAAATCAATACCGGCATGCTGGTACTGCCCAACGCGCGCCTCGACGGCTGGCTCGGCGCGCTGAAGAACGGTAATGCACAGGGTGAATACTACCTGACCGATGTCATCGGTCTGGCGGTGACCGATGGTCTGGCGGTGCCCGGTGTCACCGTGGCCGCCTCGTGGGAGGCCGCCGGCGTCAACAACAAGTGGCAGCTGGCCGAGCTGGAGCGTCAGCTGCAGCTGAACCAGGCGCGGGCACTGCTCACCGCCGGCGTCACCCTCGCCGATCCGGCGCGCATCGACGTACGCGGCGAACTGCAGCATGGCCAGGATGTCAGCATCGACGTCGGCTGCGTGTTCGAAGGCCAGGTAAGCCTGGGTGATAATGTGCAGATCGGCGCCTACTGCGTGCTGAAGAACGTCACCGTCGCCGCCGGCAGCCGCATCGCGCCGTATTCGCACCTGGAAGACGCAGTGGTGGGCGAGGGCTGCCGCATCGGGCCGTATGCGCGGCTGCGTCCCGGCGCAAGGTTGGCCGCACATGTGCACGTCGGCAACTTTGTCGAGATCAAGAAGAGCAATATCGGTATCGGTTCCAAGGTCAATCACCTGAGCTATATCGGCGATGCCGACATCGGCAGCAAGGTCAATATCGGTGCCGGCTCGGTGACCTGCAACTATGACGGCGTCAACAAGTACCGCACCTTGATCGGCGACGGCGTGTTCGTCGGTTCCGGCACGCTGATGGTGGCGCCGGTGACACTGGAAGAGGGCGCCACCATCGGCGCCGGCTCGGTGCTCACCAAGACCGCGCCCGCCGGCCAGCTCACCGTGGCGCGCGCCAAGCAGCTGACGGTACCGGGCTGGCAGCGTCCGCAGAAGCTCAAGTAAGCCTCCGCGCACTGCACGCCGAAACTGCCACCGCCACGCTGCCGTGGCGGTTTTTTCATGCGCCGCCACCGCAAGGTTGGCCGCAGGCCTCTTAGCCTTCAGGGTGTCTCAGTCAAACAAGGCATCAAGATGACAGCTGCCCTGTTTCCGCCCCTGCACGCTGGCAATGTGCAGACGGTGCTGACCATTTTGTGCATGGTAGCTGGCCACCAGCGAGACCGTGATCACCTCTTCCGGCTTTGTGTTCTGCAGAGCCAGCAATGCTTCGACACCGCTAGCCTCGCCATTGCTATCGCGCAGCAGATAGCGGCTTTTGGCAGTGTCACAGCGCTTTAACACCCACTCACTGCCGTTCTTTTCCAGCGTGCCGGTAAACAGATCGAGAGCTTGGGTTTCGGCATGGGCTGATAGGCCCAGCAACAGACTGGTCATGACCAACCAGGTTTTCATCACGCTATTCCTTTCTTCACGGTGGCGGCCAACTTTCCACCTTTCATCATGTGGCGATGCGAACTATGCCAAACGATAGGCTACAGGGCAAACCGCTTGCGTGCATTTCCGGTTCATATAGCTTGCTGGGCATGAGGCTGACGGTGCAGATACGCTTGCAGGCTTGCAGCACAGATTTCGCACTGCTATCATCAGAAAACTTTTGAAACGAAACTTAATCTGATGAAGCGAAACACCCAGCAGCGTCGTCACGCGATTGTGGCCCTGGTGCAGGAACATGGTGAAGTCAGCGTCGATGACCTTACCCGCCGTTTTGACACCTCCGAAGTCACCATCCGCAAGGATCTTGCGCTGCTGGAAACCAGCGGGCTGGTGCTGCGCCGCTATGGTGGTGCGGTGGCTTTGCCAGCCGAGATCGTGAGCGCCGATGCCGAAAAAGTTTCGCAACGAAAGATGGCGATTGCCCGCGCCGCAGCCGAGCGCATCCGTGACCACAATCGCATCATCATTGACAGCGGCAGCACCACCTGCGCCGTCATCCCGCTACTGGCGCCGAAGCAGGGCCTCGTCGTGATGACCAACTCGCTGAATGTGGCTGCCGCACTGCGCGAACTCGAAAACGAGCCGACCCTGTTGATGACCGGCGGCACCTGGGACCCGCATTCCGAATCGTTCCAGGGCCAGGTGGCCGAGCAGGTGCTGCGCTCCTACGACTTTGACCAGCTGTTTGTTGGTGCCGACGGCATCGATCTCGAACGCGGCACCACCACCTTTCACGAGCTGGTCGGCCTGTCGCGCGTGATGGCTGAATCGGCACGCGAAGTGATCGTCATGGCCGAGTCTGATAAGGTTGGCCGCAAGATTCCGAATCTCGAGCTACCGTGGCAGCAGATTCACACCCTGATTACCGATGACGGCCTCAGCGATGCGGCCCGTACCCAGATTGCCGCGCGCGGCGTGCAGGTGATCTGCGCCGCAGTCGGCGAAACGCCAAGGAGAAAATGAATGTGTGGCATTGTTGGCGCGATTGCTTCGCGCGATATCGTTCCGGTACTGGTCGAGGGCCTGAAGCGCCTCGAGTATCGCGGCTATGACTCTTCCGGCATCGCCGTGCACGCCGGCAGCGACATCACGCGCGTGCGCCGCGTTGGCCGCGTGGCGGAAATGGAAGCCGCGGCCGTGGCGGACAATGTGCACGGCGAGCTGGGCATCGGCCACACCCGCTGGGCTACCCACGGCGGCGTGACCGAATACAACGCCCACCCGCACGTGTCGCACGGCCTGATTGCGGTGGTGCACAACGGCATCATCGAGAATCACGAACAGAAGCGCGCCGAGCTGAAAGCCGCCGGCTATCAGTTCGAATCGCAGACCGACACCGAGGTGATCGCCCATCTGGTGCACCAGTACTACCTGGTAGAAAAAGACCTGTTCCGTGCCGTGCACAAGGCCACCCGCGAGCTGACCGGCGCCTACGCCATCGGTGTCATCGCGCTGGACCGTCCGGACGAGCTGGTGTGCGCGCGCATGGGCTGCCCGCTGCTGGTCGGCCTCGGCGACGGCGAAAACTTCATCGCCTCCGACGTCTCCGCCATCCTGTCCGCTACCCGCCGCGTGATCTTCCTGGAAGAGGGCGACATCGGCCGCCTGACCCGTGACGGCGTGACGCTGATCGACAAGGACGACCAGTCGGTGGAGCGCAAGGTGCACGTCTCCGACGTGTCGCTGGCCTCGCTGGAGCTGGGCCCGTACAGCCACTTCATGCAGAAGGAAATCCACGAGCAGCCGAAAGCGCTGTCCGACACCATCGAGGCGATTCTTGACGACGGTTTCAGCGCCGAACTGTTCGGTGCCGCTGCGGCCAACGTGCTGCCAACGCTGAGCGGGGTGAAAATCCTCGCCTGCGGCACCAGCTACTACGCCGGCCTGACCGCCAAGTACTGGATCGAGAGCATCGCCGGCGTGGTGTGCGACGTGGAAATCGCCAGCGAATACCGCTATCGCGACGCCTTCGCCGATCCGCAGCACCTGGTGGTGACCATCTCGCAATCCGGCGAGACGCTGGACACCATGGAAGCGCTGAAATACGCCAAGTCGCTGGGCCACCGCCACGCGCTGTCGATCTGCAACGTGCGCGAATCCGCGATTCCACGCGCCTCCGACCTGGTGTTCTACACCCGCGCCGGCGCCGAAATCGGCGTCGCCTCCACCAAGGCGTTCACCACCCAGCTGGTCAGCCTGTTCGCGCTGGCGGTGACGCTGGGCAAGGTGCGCGGTCGCGTAACGGCCGAGCAGGAAGCGCAGTATCTGGCCGAATTGCGCCACCTGCCGGGCAGCGTGCAGCACGCGCTGAACCTGGAGCCGCAGATCACCGCCTGGTCGGCGCAGTTCGCCGCCAAGAACGACGCACTGTTCCTCGGCCGCGGCCTGCATTACCCGATCGCGCTGGAAGGCGCGCTGAAGCTGAAGGAAATCTCCTACATCCACGCCGAAGCCTATCCGGCCGGCGAGCTGAAGCACGGCCCGCTGGCACTGGTGGACGAGAACATGCCGGTGGTGGTGATCGCCCCCAACGACGCGCTGCTGGAGAAGGTGAAGTCCAACATGCAGGAAGTGCGCGCCCGCGGTGGCGAGCTGTTCGTGTTCGCCGATGCCGACAGCCACTTTAGCGACTCCGACGGCGTACACGTGATCCGCACCCCGCGCCACGTCGGCGTGCTCAGCCCCATCGTGCACTCCATCCCGGTGCAGCTGCTGGCCTACCACGTGGCGCTGACGCGCGGTACCGACGTCGACAAGCCGCGTAACTTGGCAAAAAGTGTGACAGTTGAATAAAAATGCTTGAATTTACAAGACAATGGCAAATTAAATCCGCCAGCGTCTGAGCAAAGCGAAGGGGCCGTTATGGCCCCTTCGCTTTTTCAATTCGGCGCTTGGCGGCGTCGCCAGGGGGAACGGTGCTGTGGAACGAGGGCTGCAGCTCGATGCAAGACAGCCTTGCCCGCTATGTCCCGCAGCGGCCTGTGTTGCGCAAACATTCTGGCCTGCCCACTTCCGTGTTGCTGCGGCTGGCCGTGGCGGAAGGAAGCAGTAGGGTAACAGACCGGCTTGTCTGGCTGGCTGCGGCATCGGCCCAAGGTTGGCCGCAAGCCCTTGCCGGTTTGCGGCCGACCTTGTCTTGGCGGGGGGGGCCGTGGTGACGATGGTCGTGCCCGTTGCCGCATGGCAATGCAATATTGTTGCGTCATGATGTGTTCTAATAAGCCTTTTCGGTAGTAAAGAGGGCTTCAGCATGCAGATACTGGCCGTGGTGACGGCGCTGGCGGTGGCGGCCTGGGCGCTATGGTGCGGCCGGCAGCTGCGGCGTCACCGGCGCTGGCTGGACGGTGCCGCCGATCCGGTGCTGCTGGTCGAGCGCAACGGCCGTATCCGCTTTGCCAACCGCCAGCTGTGCCAGCTGCTGGACTTGCCGGCGGCCGAGGTGCGGCGCCTGCGGCTGGAACAGATCGTGTTGCCGGACAGCGACGGCTACGGCCCGGTGTGGGCGACGCTGTTTTCCCGCCACTCGCGCTTTGTCGGCAGCCTGGGCCTGCGCCAGGTGCGCTACCGCGCCGGGCTGGAGCGCATGGTGATCGATGCCGCCGCCTTGCCGGAGGACGCGCTGGTGCTGCTGACGCTGCGGCCGCCGTCGCGGCAGAATACCGACCAGCCGCATCACTATCTGGCGCAGAAGCTGCTGCAAACGGCGGAAGCCGACGCCGGCATCGGCTCGTGGGTGCTGCAGATGGCCTCCGGCCGGCTGGACTGGAGCCGCGAGGTGCACCGCATTTTCGGCACCGATCCGGCAACCTTCCGCGCTACCGAGAGCGCCTATTTCGAGCGCGTGCATCCTGCCGACCGGGCGCGGGTGCGCGCGGAGCTGGACGCCAAGATGGCGCTGCAGCAGCCGTTCGACATCGAATACCGCATCATCCGCCCGGATGGCGACATCCGCGACCTGCTGGAACGCAACCATATCCACTGCCTGCCGGACGGTACCATCGACCACCTGTGGGGTACGGTGATCGACATGACCCAGCACAAGCAGCTGCAGCGCCAGCTGCAACTGGCGCAGCTGGCGGTCGAGCACAGCTCCGAGGCGGTGGCGATTGCCGATGGCGACATGCGCTGGCTGTATGTCAACCCGGCGTTGTGCCGCATCGCCGGTCGCGACGAGGCGGCACTGCTGGCGGCGCCGCCGTCGTTCCTGCTGCCGGGGGCGGATACCGCCTTGCGCGGCCGGGACTTGCTGAGCCTGCTCGGCGAGCGCCACCACTGGCAGGGCGAGTTGCGCATCGCCCGCCGCGGCAGCATGCCGTTGCCGGTGCTGGCGTCGGTATCGCGCGTGCAGGACACCGGCGGCGGCGCGGAAACGGTGTGGGTGTTTACCGACATCAGCCGCATCAAGGAATCGGAGCGCCAGTTGCAGAGCCTGGCCTTTTTCGACGGCCTGACCGGTCTGGCCAATCGCACGCTGTTCAACGAGCAGCTGGAGCGGGCGCTGCAGGCCAGCCGTGCGGCCGGCACGCCGCTGGCGCTGGTGTTTGCCGACCTGAACGGCTTCAAGCAGGTCAACGACCGGCTGGGGCATCAGGCCGGCGACGAAGTGTTGTGCCGCATCGCCACGCGGCTGAGCCGAGCGGTGCGCAGCGGCGATCTGGTCGGGCGCTGGGGCGGCGACGAATTCGCCATCCTGCTGCCGGCCTGTGGTGATGCGGCGGTACTGGCCGCCTTGCTGCAGCGCCTGCAGCAGGCGGTGTCCATCACCTGTCCGCAGCCGGCGGCAGCGCCGCTGGCGGTCGGCGCCAGCTTCGGCGTCGCCTGTTTCCACGGCGATGCGCTGACGGCCACGGCGTTGCTGGCGCAGGCCGATCAGGCGATGTACCGCGCCAAGTCGCAGGGTGGCGGTGCGGTGTGGCTGCATGACGGGCAGGGGCTGCAGCCGTTTGCCATCGTCGCCGGTAGCGAGGCGGCGTCCGGCCAGCCGGCCGCGTTATGACAGATGCGGGCGGCGCGGGTATGCTGCAGGTTCCTGTCCCGTGTGTGCGCCGCCATGACCGTCAATCCCATTCTCAATAGCGATTCCTACAAGCTCAGTCACTGGGTGCAGTATCCGCCCGGCACCGACGGCATGTATTCCTACGTTGCCGCGCGTGGCGGCACCGCCTCGCACGTGCTGTTTTTCGGCCTGCAGGCGCTGCTGAAGGACTACCTCAGCCAGCGCATCACCCTGGCACATATCGATGAGGCGGAGGCACTGGCCGCGCTACACGGCCTGCCGTTCAACCGCGCCGGCTTCGAACGCATCGTCAAGCGGCATCACGGCTACTGGCCGGTGCGCATCCGCGCGGTGGCCGAGGGCGAGCTGATCCCGACCGGGGTGCCGATGGTCACCATCGAATCCACCGACCCCGAGCTGTTCTGGGTGGTGTCCTTCCTGGAGACCGCGCTGCTGCGGGTGTGGTATCCGATCAGCGTCGCCACGCGCAGCTTCCGCGCCAAGGAAATCATCCGCCGCTATCTGTTGCAGACCGCCGATGACCTGTCCGGCCTGCCGTTCAAGCTGCACGATTTCGGCGCGCGTGGCGTGTCCAGCTACGAAAGCTCGGAAATCGGCGGCATGGCGCACCTGGTCAACTTCATGGGCAGCGACACGCTGGCGGCGCTGGTCGCCGCGCGCCGCCACTACCACGAGCCGTGCGCGGCGTTCTCGATTCCGGCGGCGGAGCACGCCACCATCACCGCCTGGGGCCGGCCGCAGGAGGGCGAGGCCTTCAGCAACATGCTGCAGCACTTCGCCAGGCCCGGCGCGCTGCTGGCGGTGGTCAGCGACAGCTACGACGTGTTCCACGCCGTCAGCGAGCTGTGGGGCGAGCGCCTGCGCCAGCAGGTGATAGACAGCGGCGCCACGGTGGTGATCCGCCCCGACTCCGGCGAGCCGGTGCAGGTGGTGGCCGAGGTCATCGACCGGCTGGCCGCCGCCTTCGGCACCACGCTGAACGGCAAGGGCTACCGCGTGCTGAACCATGTGCGCGTGATCCAGGGCGACGGCGTCAATCTGGCCAGCATCGACGCCATCCTCTCAAGGCTGGCCAAACTGGGTTACAGCGCCGACAACGTTGCCTTCGGCATGGGCGCCGAGCTGCTGCAGAAGCTGGACCGCGACACCCACAAGATGGCACTGAAGTGCTCGGCGATCAGTGTCGGCGGCCAGTGGCGCGACGTGTTCAAGGACCCGGTCACCGACCCCGGCAAACGCTCGCTCGGCGGCCGCGTGGTGGCGGCGCGCGACAGCCGCGGCGCCTGGGGCGTCAACACTCTGGAGCGGGTGAGCGACGCCGACCTGCAGATGCGGGTGGTGTGGGAAAACGGCAAGCTGCTGCTGGACGAGGATTTCGCCACCATCCGCGCCCGCGCCGCCGCGCATCTGGCGCACTGACATGCAGAGCCCCGAACAAGTGGTCCAGGCGCAGCTGGATGCCTACAACCGCAAGGACCTCGACGCGCTGCTGGCCACCTACGCCGCCGACGCCTGCAGCTATCTGTATCCGGCGACGCTGGTGGCGCAGGGCCATGCCGCCATCCGCGCGCGCATGGTGCAGCGCTTCGCCGAGCCGGACCTGCACGCCCGGTTGCGCCGGCGCGTGGTGCTGGGCGAGGTGGTGATCGACGACGAGATCGTGACCCGCAATTTTCCCGAGGGCCGCGGCACGCAGGCGATGACCATGATCTACCGCGTCAGCGACGGCCGCATCAGGGATGCGTCCGCCATCATGGGGGAGATGCGGCTCGACGCCAGCGTCTGAGCACCCGTCGGTAAAGGTTGGCCGCATTGCCATCTGGCGGTGCGGCCAACCTTTTTTTCGGGCGACGGTTTCAGCGCTCGCTCTGCAAGGCCGCCAGCGGCAGCACGCGGATGGCGTTGCCGGGCACCGCCAGATTGGCCCACAGCCAGTTCAGGTGCGCGACCAGCGTCTCGCCGCTGGCATGCGGACGATCCTTGCTGGTGTGGGCGTCGGCGACCACGGTGACGGCGTAGCCGAGCGAGGCGGCGCGGCGCACGGTGGTGTCGACACAGAAGTCGCTGGCATAGCCGCCGACCCACAGGTTCTCGATCTCCTCGCTGTCCAGATACTGGCGCAGGCTGGTGTCGAGGAAGCTGTCGGCAGCGGTTTTTTCGATCACCGGATCATCCGGCTGGCGCTGCAGGCCGGGGTGCAGCTGCCACGCCGCGCTGCCGCGTGGCAGGTCGGCTTCATGGTGCTGGATGAACAGCACGCGGTGGCCGCAGGCGCGGGCGTGGGCGATCAGGCGGTTGAGGCTGGCCAGGGTTTCGGCGCCGCGCGTGGCACGCGGTTCCAGCTCGATCAGGCCATACTGGAAATCGATGACCAGCAGTGCGGTAGCGGACATCAGGCAAGACTCCTTCGGCAACGGGGTGGCAAGGTTGGCCGCATGCCGCGCGGCCATGGCGTACAGTGTAGCGTCTGTGGGGGCGACCGGAGATGTCGCCGTACTGTCGGCAGTGACATTGCCTTACTATGCTGATCTGACGGACGCATCCCGTGGTGGAGACATGATGGCACGACTCGATAGTCAGCAGGCATTCGAACAGCACCTGCAGCGCGACACCGCGCAGCGCTATGTCGCCCAGTTTGCCGGTTGCTGGCTGCAGAGCTATTTCCAGCCGATCTTCTACCGCAGTGGCGGCGTATTCGGCCACGAGGCACTGCTGCGGGTGCACGACGCCGCCGGCAACAGTGTGCGTCCGGACCATTTTTTCGCCAGCCTGCCGCTATTGGAGCAGATCGACGCCGACCGTCTGGCGCGGGTGATCCACATCCGCAATTTCGCCGCCAGCACCGAGCCGGGCTGCCTGACGCTGAACCTGCTGCCGCTGACGGTGGTGCACGAGGCCGGCTATGGCGGCAACTACGCGCTGATGCTGCAACGGCTGCAGCAGCTGGGCATCGACAACGGCCGCGTGATTCTGGAGGTGGTGGAGTACGAGGTGGAAGAGGGCGACGGCGCGCTGTCGGCGGCACTGGGTGCGGCCGTGGCGGCCGGTTTCGGCATCGCGGTGGACGATTTCGGCGCCATGGCCTCCGGCCACGGCCGGGTGCGCGCGCTGCGGCCGGACATCATCAAGGTCGACCGCAGCCTGCTGCTGGACTACATGCAGGGCGACAACGGCCATCTGGCGGCGGTGCTGCAGCTGGGCTGGGAGGTCGGCAGCCGCATGCTGGTGGAAGGCATCGAGACCGAGGCGCAGTACCGCGCGATGTGCGGCCTCGGCGTCGAACTGTACCAGGGCTTTTACCTCGGACGGCCGGGCTTCTTGCCGGTGCGGCGCGAACTGTGAGCCATGAATGAAAAAAGGTTGGCCGCAAGCCGGTAACGGGCTTGCGGCCAACCTTTTGCCCGGTGTCGTATTACAGCAGCACGCGTTCGATGCCGCCGTTGCGTGCTTTCTCCACGTAGTCCTTCATCCAGTTGTCACCCAGCAGGTGCTTGGCCATTTCCACCACGATGTAGTCGGCCTGAGTGCCGGTGTCGTCGCTGTAGCGGCTCAAACCCTGCAGGCAGGACGGGCAGGAGGTCAGGATCTTCACCGGCTTGTCGGCCTCGCCGAGCTTGGCCAGATCCTTGTTGATCTCCTCTTCCTTGCGGAAGCGCACCTGGGTGGCGATGTCCGGGCGGCTGGCGGCAAAGGTGCCGGATTCGCCGCAGCAGCGGTCGTTCTGCACCACGCCGCCGCCGAGCAGCTCGTTGACCACCTTGATCGGCTGGTAGGCCTTCATCGGGGTGTGGCACGGGTCGTGGTACATGTACTTCTGGCCGCCGACGCCGTCCAGCTTCAGCCCTTTTTCCATCAGGTACTCGTGGATGTCGATGATGCGACAGCCGGGGAAGATCTCCTCGAAGCGGTAGTTGGCCAGCTGGTCGTAACAGGTGCCACAGCTCACCACCACGGTCTTGATATCGAGGTAGTTCAGCGTGTTGGCCATGCGGTGGAACAGCACGCGGTTCTCGGTGGTGATCTCGTCACCCTTGTCCTTGAAGCCGGCGCTGGTCTGCGGGTAGCCGCAGCACAGGTAGCCCGGCGGCAGCACGGTCTGGGTGCCGACGTGCCACAGCATCGCCTGGGTGGCGAGGCCGACCTGGCTGAACAGGCGCTCCGAGCCGCAGCCGGGGAAGTAGAACACCGCTTCCGCGTCTTCGCTGTCCTTCGGATTGCGGATCACCGGGATCACGTTGCCGTCTTCCACGTCCAGCAGTGCGCGCGCGGTTTTCTTCGGCAGCCCGCCCGGCATCGGCTTGTTGATGAAGTGGATCACCTGCGCCTTGATCGGCGCCTTGCCCAGTGTCGCCGGCGGCTGCGCCGTCTGGCTGCCAGTCAGCCCCAGCTTCTTGCCGATGCGGTTGCCGAGGCGCTGCAGCTTGTAGGCGCCGCCGACCAGGCCGCTGCGGATGGTCTTGATGGTGGCCGGGTCCTTGGCAGTCAGGAAGGCCATGCCCAGCGCGGTGCCGGGGTTGAACTTCTTGTTGCCGGTCTTGCGCAGGAAGTTGCGCATCGCCACCGACACGTCGCCGAAGTCGATCTTCACCGGGCACGGTTTCACGCAGCGGTGGCACACGGTGCAGTGGTCGGCCACGTCGGACAGCTCCTCGAAGTGCTTCAGCGACACGCCGCGGCGGGTCTGTTCCTCGTACAGGAAGGCTTCGGTCAGCAGGCCGACGCCGAGGATCTTGTTGCGTGGCGAGTACAGCAGGTTGGCGCGCGGCACGTGGGTGGAGCACACCGGCTTGCACTTGCCGCAGCGCAGGCAGTCTTTCACCGAATCGGAGATCTGGCCGATGTCGGACTGCTCCAGGATCAGCGATTCGGCGCCCAGCAGCGAGAACGATGGCGTGTAGGCCATCGCCAGGTCGGCGCCCGGCAGCAGCTTGCCCTTGTTGAAGTGGCCGTTCGGGTCGACGCGCGCCTTGTAGTCGCGGAACGGCTGGATTTCTTCTTCGGTCAGGAATTCCAGCTTGGTGATGCCGATGCCGTGTTCGCCGGAGATCACGCCGTTCAGGCTGCGTGCCAGCTTCATGATGCGTTCCACCGCGCGGTGTGCGGTCTGCAGCATCTCGTAGTCGTCGGAGTTGACCGGGATGTTGGTGTGCACGTTGCCGTCGCCGGCGTGCATGTGCAGCGCGACGAAGGCGCGGCCGCGCAGCACTTTCTGCTGGATCAGGCGGATGGCTTCGATGATGGTGCTGTCGGCCTTGCCGGCGAACAGCGCTTCCAGATCGGCCTGCAGCTCGCGCTTCCAGCTGACGCGCAACTTGAAGTCGCGCATCGCGGTGAACACGCTGGCCTCAAGGTTGGCCGCACTGTCCTCCAGCGGTGCCTGCGGCCAACCTTGCACGTACTGCGCCAGCGGCGTGTCGAGGTTGTCCAGCAGCCACTGCCAGCGCTGTTGTACGTTGCCGATCAGTTCCAGCGCGGTCTCGCGGCGGTCGCCGATCAGCTCGTCGGCGGACAGGGTGCCGCCTTCGGTATCCACCGGCAGGCGGCCGTGGAAGAACTCGGCCAGCTGGCCCAGCAGCTTGATCTTGCTGGCGATCGACAGCTCGATGTTGATGCGCTCGATGCCGTCGCTGTAGTCGCCGAGGCGATCCAGCGGGATCACCACGTCCTCGTTGATCTTGAAGGCGTTGGTGTGGCGGGCGATGGCGGCGGTGCGCGAACGGTCGAGCCAGAAGGTCTTGCGCGCCTCGGGGGTGACGGCGATGAAGCCTTCGCCGTGGCGGGCGTTGGCGTAGCGCACCACCTGGCTGGCGGCCTCGGCCACCGCGTTTTCGTTGTCGGACACGATGTCGGCGATCAGCACCATCTTCGGCCGGCCCTTGGACTTGGCCTTGGTGGCGTAGCCGACGGCGCGCACGTAGCGCCAGTCGAGGTGCTCGAGGCCGGCCAGCTGCACGCCGGCCAGCACGCCGGCGCCGTTCGGCTTGAAGTAGTCGGTGATCTCGACGATGGCCGGGGTGGCTTCGGCGACGGTGCCGAAGAATTCCAGGCACACGGTGCGGGTGTGCGCCGGCATCTTGTGCAGCACGAAGCGCGCGCTGGTGATGATGCCGTCGGTGCCTTCCTTCTGCACGCCGGGCAGGCCGGCCAGGAACTTGTCGGTGACGTCCTTGCCCAGACCGACCTTGCGGAAGCTGCGGCCCGGAATGTCCAGCTGTTCGCTGGAGATCACGGTCTGGCCGTCGTCCTGCAGGCGGGTGACGCGGAAGCTGGCCACGTCCACATCGTGGATCTTGCCGTAGTTGTGGCCCAGCCGTTCGACGAACAGCCAGTTGCCGTCCGGATCGACCATCTTCCAGCTGGCGAGGTTGTCCAGCGCGGTGCCCCACAGCACGGCCTTCTTGCC
>Ga0209211_10001412_pt1 | contig 45520 bp, 36 predicted proteins | sample RifGroA2_FD_183992 | JGI IMG/M metagenome (GOLD analysis project Ga0209211, IMG submission 183992) | Groundwater microbial communities from Rifle, Colorado, USA - Groundwater A2 (SPAdes) (version 2) | ecosystem: Environmental > Aquatic > Deep subsurface > Groundwater | place: Rifle, Colorado...
GGCGGGACTGTCTCGTTGGACGGCGGTTCGCCGACATTCGCGGCAAGTTCCGTCATCGCAAAGTTGTCAACCGCTACGCTTACGCCTAGTGGTGGTGGCGCAGTCGATACCGGCGCGCAGGACACCACAGTCTTCAGCTTCGGAGACATCATGTTCGCGAAGGCATCCGCGTTCGCCGCGAACACCGGTGCCTACGCGTTTCACCTAGTGTCTAACGGCGCGACGGGCGCCACGTCCACCTCGCTCCGCCTGGACAACTCCGCGTCCAATCTTAATTCATCCACTGCGTACGTCGTCTCGGCCGGGCCCGGAATAAAAGACTCGGCGGGGAACGCGCTCGCGGCGACATCGACCATTACGTTCACCACCGGCGGAACAAGCGGAACCAATACAACTCCGCCAGGCGTCCAGAATTCACAGCCCCAAATGGGTAACCAATCATTTGCGCCCAACGGTAAGATAAATCTGACCTTCAGCGTCAGCATGCTTGCCGACGGAAGCGCGAACGCGGTCAATAACACCGCGGTCGTCAAACTTTCAAATTCGGTCAACGGTGAGCCGGGAACGGCAACCTCAACGTCGCTCTCATACGATGCTACGAACAACACGCTGACGATTACGCCCACGGCGACCTTGCCGGTCAATACCGACCTAGTTGTGCAGGTCACGACAGCGGCCAAGAGCGCGACCGTCCCCGGCGTTTCGTTCCCGGGGGAATACCGCCTCTTCTTCAGGACCGCAAGCGCGGTTGATAACGCGTCTCCGACAATTCTCGGAGTTTCTCCGATTAATACCTCAACCGGAGTTTCTATGAGTCCGGTCTTGACCGCAGGATTTTCCAAGGATATGAATCCCGCGTTTCTTACGGCGACCACCGTCAAGCTCGTGGAAACATTAAACAATAGCAGCGCGGTTGCGGGAGGCGTTACTTACAACTCCAACAGCCGTTCCGTGAACTTTGTTCCCTCCACGCCGCTTCTTGCCAACACCGGCTACTCATTCGTAATAGTCGGCTTGGCCTCCGGCGTCAAAGACCTCGCGGGGAACGCTCTCGCCAACCACTCCACAACGACATTCACAACTACGGCTACCGCTGACATCGCGGCGCCGTCCGTCAACTTCGCCAACGCGGATGACTTTGGAATCGCTATTACATTCTCTGAGCCGATGAAGGCGGGAGGCGGACCTAACGCGGTTGACAACGTAGTGAACTACCTATTGGAGAGCCCGACTGGCACGACGATTTCCCTCGGAGGGAAAACCGTGACATACGACTCCGGCTCAAAAACCGCGCGCATTAGCGGCCTCGCGCTTCAAAACGGCAACCAGTACAAAGTGACGGTAGCGGCGCCCGTGCAAGACCTCGCGAGTAACGGCATCTCCACCTCTGGTACGCCCCCGGGCAACCTCGCGTTCGGCACGGTGCAGAGTTCTACGGCGACCGGCGGCCAGCTAGGTCCCGGCGGCGGAACAATGAACTTCAGCATACAGGGAATGAACCCGACCCGCGTTTCTCCGGAGTCGCGTTCCGCGGGCGTAACTTCTAATTACAAAGTTGAATTCCTAACCAGCACTTCCACTCCCGTGGGCGGACAGATACAGCTGGTCTTCCCATCAGGATTCACGATTACAAACGCCAGCACCACCGCTGCTGCGACGTCATTCTGCAACGCGGACATAAATGGCCCCTTTACTGGCACGACAACCATTGCGACAGTATCAAACGACAACGCTTCCGGAATTATGACTTTGACGACGCAGGGGGCGGCGACCGGCGCAAACGCGTTCGTCTGCGTTGATATCACAGGCGTCGTGAACTCGTCCATCCCAAGTTCAAGCGGCTACACGGTTGACATAAAGACCCGTGATACTGCGCTGAACAACCGAGCGATACTTGAAACGAAAACCTCCTCACCGTTCTTCCTGGGAGTTTCCGGTTCGCGCCAGCTCCTGGTAAACGTCTTCAATGATGGGAACGCAAACAGTTCCATAGACGCGAACGAGGGTATTCCGGGCGTGCGCGTGTTCCTCTTCTCTCCCGCGTCGGGCGGCAATGGAACGACCACGATTGCAACCGGAGTTGCAACATTCAATTCTCTCGCGGACGGCGATTACATGATAGGCATTGACCCAGGGTCCCTAGCGAACGCATCCTCCACGGTAACGTTTAATTCCGCGCCCCAGCCATTCGCGGTTTCTTCTTCAAATCTGACGAAGAACATCATTGTTTCAGGCGGCGGAAGTTCAGTAACTATATCGGGAACTGTCACAGGCCCTTCCGGTACGTCAGTTGATATCTTTGCATCCAGCAACAACGGATTCTCAAGAACAACAAAAACACTTACCGGCTCCGCGGTTGCATACTCAATTCCCGTAACCGCAAGCACAACCTACAACGTAGGTGTCGGCCCCGCGATGCCGGAAGCGTTCTTCACGCCGGGCGCGCCCCCGCCGCCTCCGCCCACATTCACCTTCATGCCTCCGCCTAACATCACTGTCGTAGTCGCGACAACATCCGTAACGGGCCAGAACTTCACGCTTACGACGGCGAGCAAGACGATTACCGGCACAGTGCTTGATTCAACGGGAGCCGCCGTTTCCAACGCCGGCGTATTCGCGCGGCCTTTGTCCAATTCATCGGGGGCGGAAGTGGGCTTTGGAACCGGAGGACAAACAAATACTTCAGGCGCGTTCTCTCTGAACGTCGTTCCGGGAACGTACCTTGTGGGCGTGTTCAAGGGAGGCATGCCGAATGTCCCGGACCAGCAGATAACGGTTCCCTCAAGCGGCGCAAACACCCCTGCCTCTCTCGCATTCTCTCTAGGGGCCGGGACTTCCATCACTATTTCCGGCACGGTTAAAGACGATGGCGGAAACGCGATTCCTTACGCGGGCGTAAACGCGCGCAAAGTAGTTTCTACTTCGGACACCACGCCCTTGGGCGGCGGCACCGACAATTACGTCGGCGGCCCGACGGACTCCAACGGCGCGTACACTCTCTACGTTGACGCGGGCACGTGGGTCGTTGAAGCATTCGCTCCCGGATTCGGCAAGCTCGGCCAGAAGACTCTCACGGTCACGACATCAAGCTTGAGCGGACAGGACTTCTCCGCGCAGACGCTCTCGCTGGGAACAATCACGGGTACCACGACCAAAGCGAGCGTAGCACAACAGGGCGTCATGGTGCGCGCTGAAGGCGCATCGGGCGCCAACATGAGCGTCTCGGATGCCTCCGGCGTATACACTCTAAAGGTTCCAGCGGGAACTTACACCGTTTCGTGCTTCTTCCCAGGAGTCGGCGAAGGAACGCCTTTGACAGGAGTCGTAGTAACGACGGGCGCGACGACATACAACAACAACTGCGCGCTCGCGGCGCCGATAACCATCACGGTTAATCTGACCGATGGAACCAATCCCATTGTGGGCGCGTACATCGACGTGCGCGGTTCAACCGGACGCGGAAACGGCACAAATGTTTCTTCCAATTCGGGCGCGAACGCGGTGTATACCATCGTTGTCCCGCCGGGAACATATACCGTGCGCGCGGGACATCCGGCATACGGCACAATAGGTAGCACGGGCAGTGTCTCTTCCACGCAGGCGATTACATACACGACAAGCGGCGGAGCACTGAATGCCGTATCCGGAACGGTTACTGCCGGAGGAGTCGCCGTGAACGGGGCGTGGGTTACGATTACCGGAACTCCTACAGGGCAAACGAACATCGTGAATAGAGGCGGGCAGACTGACTCTACGGGAGCGTTCTCAATACAAGTTCCTAACGGCTCATACCAAATTCGTGCCGACAAGCCGGGTTTCATCGGCTCGACCGCAACAGCCATTACGGTCACAGGCGCAACAGCGGCCGGAGCGCTCGCGCTTACAGCCGCATCGCAGACAATTTCCGGCACGGTAACGTTGAGCAATAACCCAGTCTCCGGAGCGTTCGTTGACGCGCAAGATACGACCGGCGGATTTGCCGTAGCGCAAACCGATTCCGCGGGCGCATACTCTCTCGCGGTAAAGAATGGAACGTGGACAGTGCGCGCACACTCAATGGGTTATGAAGGAGGGCCGACAACTGTCACTGTAGCCAGCAACAGCCCGAGCGGACAAACCATAACGCTTACCGCAATCTCCGGATTCACTATGAGGCCGGAACGGCAGGAGACAGTAACACCGACTTCGGGAGGATTATTCACAAACTCGGACATCGGTGATGCCTTCAAGTTGAACATCCCCGCGAACGCCTTGGGAACCGGCTCAAACGCGGGGACGGTGAAGAGCCAAATCAACACGGCGGTGCCGAGATACGTATCAGGAACGGCACTTTCCAAAAACGCAGTTTCGATCAGCGCTGTTGATTCTTCGGGGTCGCCAGTCAAGACTCTTAACGGTAGCGTTACCATCGTCGTACCCTACACCGTGGCAGATCTTCCCGCGGGAGCAAGCGAGACCGACCTTCAGCTCGGCGTTTGGAACGACGCAACCTTGAGTTACGACGTGCTCTCCACGACCGTGAATACGGCCAGTAGCACATTGACCGCCGTTGTATCCCACTTCTCGGATTTCGTCCCGTTAGTTTCTTCGGCGGTTCCCGCGGCAACTGTCGCGAGTACGTCCGCGACTCCAGCAGGCGGCGGAGGCGGCGTAGCGGGAGGAGGCGGAGCACTCAATATTCCGAAAGGGCGCGCGCAGATAGTCTATCCCGACGGCCGCATCGTATATGTGGACCAGTTTGAAGGAGCGTCGCCGTCCGCGGCGGCATCAGCGAGCACCGGCTCTTCGTCCGCGGCTTCCGTCTCCGCGAAATTCACATCGCTTCTCAAACAGGGCTCAAGAGGCGCGGATGTAAAGCGCCTGCAAAAACTTCTCGGCGTTGAGGAAACGGGGTTCTTCGGCGCGCTTACGCGCGCGGCGGTTGAACAGTTCCAAATTAAAAACGGAGTCGCGAACAAGGGCGAAGCCGGTTTCGGAACTCTCGGCCCGAAGACGCGCGCGAAAGTAGGAGAAGTATTCGGCGCCGGAGTCGCATCACCTAAGGCCTCCGAACAGGGACAGGCGCAAAGCGCGAATGCGGCGATCGCTCCCGGCACAATGGCGATTCTTTCCGGAGGCAAGTTCCTACGCGCTCTCAATGTGCGGGCGACTGGAAGCGATGTCAAAACTCTCCAGCAAATCTTAAACAGCGACTCTGATACGACTATCGCGACAGAGGGCGCCGGTTCGGCAGGGAATGAGACCACATACTTCGGCCCGGCGACCTTGAAAGCCGTGCAGAAGTTCCAAGAGAAGCATGGTCTCGCGAAACAGGGCGACGAGGGCTACGGCAATGTCGGACCAAAGACAAGAGCGAAGCTGAACGAGCTTCTGAAAGCTCCCGCGACTCCTGCTGTTCCTGCGACACCGGCTACTCCCGCTAACCCGACCGTTTCTCCGGCGATTCCCGCAGCTCCAGCAACGCCGGCAACCCCTGCCGCGACAACCACAACAACAACCACAACTACAACTGTGGCGCCGGCAACCCCTCCAGTTTCCTCGGGCGGCGGTTACTAAAACTCGTGAGCGCTTAAAAATCACACCCCCTGCTAGGGGCAGGGGGTGTGTTGCGTTTGCAAAAGTTGACTCTGTTAGAAGTCGCGCCCGAAGGGCCTTGGGGCAGGCGCATCAGAGTAAGAGATGTGCACCTGTAGACTGGCTACTTCTAACGGGGTTGACAGGGATGTATAAACAGTGTATGATAGCAACCATATATGGAACTTCCAGGCCACGAAATGTCTCAAAAATCAGTGTCCGAAAGCAGACCCCCAGTCGGCCGTCTACAGGCGAATCAGCAGAGTTCGTGGCTCGGCCTGCCGCCACGACCACCGGCGGCCGTGTTTTTGGCCACCGTTTTTGTTGTATTTGTTCTTACTGTTTTGGCGGCGGATTCTTTCGGATTTGTTCCAAGTTATATCGATGGTTCGACCCAGCTCACCACAAGTGGTTCGGTTGACGGCGAACATGATCGAACCATTGCTCTTTCAGACCTTCCGCAGTTGGGAAGTTTGGAGGCAATCAAGGCAGTCGCGCCAGAAATAATTCAAGAGGGGATTTTACCGGAGCATATTTCGGCGCCGTCTATCGGTCTTGACCTCATCGTGCAAAATCCTGCCACGCGAGACATTCCCACGCTTGATACGGCTCTCCAGAATGGGCCGGTGAGATACATTGATTCTGCGAAACTGGGAGAAAAAGGAAACATTCTGATTTTTGCGCACAGCTCGCACTTGCCAGTCGTCCGCAATCAAATGTACAAAGCGTTCAATCGCATCAATGAATTGAAAGTGGGGGATTCAATAACTATTTCCGGCGGTTCGACCTCGCTCACCACAGGCGGAACAGATTATATCTACAGCGTTACTAAAGTCCGCCTGACCGATGCTAATGAAGAGATAATCGACCTCTCGAAAACAAACGGTACGCGCCTCACACTTTCAACCTGCGACACCTTCGGCAAAAAATCCGCCCGCTTCGTAGTCGAAGCCGACTTTGTCGGCACCGTTCCTTCCGCCAATTAAAATCCATTGAGATGTCATATCAATGGATTTTATGCATCGGAAAATTCATCGGGATAAATGGTTTTCTCTATTGGGAAAGCCCTATCAAGGGGAGTCCTTGATAAGAAACCATAGCCCACGACATTCCAACATTCTGCAGAATGTTGGAATGTCACAAATTCACTACCGATAGATATCGTGCAGGCCGATATCCAAGAAAAGCACACGATTGTTTTCAAGAAACAGGAACTTGATTCGATACCTTCTGTCCACTGAAAAACCCCACGCGCCTTTATCTTTGCCGTGCAGTTTGTGCGTTTCTAAACTCGGGTGAAATGGTTCATTACGAAAGACGGCCTCTTTTCGGTCAGCAAATGCGATAATCCTCTTTGGAAGACGTGCCGCGGATTTGAGAAAACCACGCGAGTACTCAATGTCCATGTTACTTGCGATATTTTGTTAATGCTTCGGAGATTGAGCTAGCCAAAATAGTCCTTCCCTCCCGATGTTCTCGCAATCCTTTCTCCACAAGCTTGTCCAAACGCTTTGCCGCTTTGCCGGTCAAGTAATATTCGGGTACAGATGCTTTAATAAGGCGCTCATACTCTTTAATAGGGAGTACCACGACGCCTTTCTGTTTCTGCACGGATTTCTTAGAAAGAGTAATGATTGCCATGAGTTTTAAGGTATCATAGCCAAAACAACTTGACAAGTGGGGGAGGGGTGATATAATGCTAGCCGAACTTGCTGGTCAAGCGTCTTGACAGAAGTTTCCACTTTTGACTTCTGACTTTTGACGTTTAACTTATCCCTTGTGTTTGTTCGGAAGCATTGCAAAATCTCTAATGCTCCCGAATCGGCGCAATTTGACCGAGATAAAATCCGGTCGCTGATGTCGAGCGATCTTTGTAAAAAACCAAGAGGAGTCAACAATGAAAATGCAAGTTGTAGTACTAGCGGTCGCTTTGGCCGCGGGCGGGTGTGCGGAAAATCCGTACATCCGGCAAGCGGAAACCCGCGGCGTTGTCTGGGGCGTGGTCGGGACCACGCTGGTTGCAGGTATGCTGTATTCGATTTTCTCGTATCGGCAACAGCAGGCAGCAGGTGCCCGCTACGTGCCGAGCAACCCGCCGGTCGGGGCCAAAGTCGTGGCCTGCCCGAGCGGGGTACCCGCCTCTACCATCTGTTGGATCATGCCGGACGAGGGCGTGCCAGCACCGGCCGGGAAAAAAGCCTCCCCTAATAAGTGGCAAGAACATGGCGGGGAAACAGGTAACTGTAAGTCCGAAAAAAAAGGCGAGCCGACAGACGCAAGCTGCGCCTGGGCGAAAAACAAAGCTGGCGAAAACGTCTGGCGTTGTCGCAATGCATGCGGGAAATGACCTACTTGGTCAAACGGCGAAGAGTCTTTTCTTCGTGCGTGTGTGGGAAGAGTGGTGCAACGCCGCCCTTCCCACACGAAATATCTTTTGTGTTAACCCGATGTCATTTGATTAAATCGAATTCCATCGGGCTCATGCAATTAGAAAGAGCCCATTCGTCATTTTGACGACGAATGTGTTCTTTAACGTATCAAAAATCCCTGTCCAAAATATCGGACAACTTCATTCCTAACTTCACAACGGAGGCTTCACATGAACACGAATGAGAAACCACGCAGGCAAGCGGGTCCTAGGCCGGACCCAGTTGACGCCCAAAACGATGCGCAAATTGCTGGGGCAAGAATTGAGCCCCGCAACCGCGCCTCACCAAAGCGCCATAACGACGCCGCAGGCGAGGACCATCGCGTCGAACGTCTCGAAAACCAGAGCCGTTCGCGGGTCGGCAATCCTACGGCAAAAAGATCATGGCGCACAGTCATGGTATATGGCCTCGCTATCTTCTTCGCATTTCTTTTAGCCATGGTCATAGGCTATGAGATGTCCCCGACCACGGCCGAAAGCCAACACGCCAAGCAACAATGGGAGCTCTGGGCGAAGGACGCCAAGGCTGAAAAAGCCAGGGCGAACGGGCTCGCCCAGAAGCTGCGTGATTCGCAGGGGGAGCTCAAGCAAGCCCTGCAAAAAGCGCCCCCCGCGAAAGAGGCGGAAAAGGCGCCCGCGCCGAAAGCCGTCGCAAAAAAAACGGCTGACCCGAAAAAAGCCGCGCAATCCAGCAAGGCCAAAGGGAACCCCCCTGCGGCTTTGGTAAAAAGCAAACTAGCGGCGACACCGGGGAAGTTTGGTGACCAGGTTTGCCCGGAAAACCCGATCGTCAAAGCACGAATCGCACGCGGACTTCCGCCGACAGTGGAGGCGTGCGACGTCGAAGGAAAGCCGGGCGTCAAAGGTGTCCCAATCAAAAATGGGTGCGCCGAGATTATGTGGTCGAAGTACAAAGATCCCGACACTGGTTTAATTCGAGTAGTCCAAGGGCTACCGAAAAAAACGGTGAATGGGGTCGACTACGACTATACCATTGGGAAGGTCATCCCGATGGACTGGTTGTCGTGCGGCTCACTTCGCGTTTGGGTCGACGGCACTAAGCAGTGTGCCGACGGCCACACCAACTGCGTGGACTGAACAACGGCTGGGGTTTGGGGACAACTTGGGGATGACGAGCCGGCACTGCGCCGACACGCCATTCCCAAGCCCCTGTTTTTCACTTGCAATAACTCGATGCAATCTAATTACTTAGATTGCGCCGAGCTATCGCAAAAATTACTAAAAAATGCAGAGTTATTAGTCTTTTTGCCCTCCGGTCGCAGGGCTTGACATATTAGAAGAATAGAGTATAATTGTACGGAATTAAAAATATAATTTATAAGAAATATTATGACAAATAAAAATCACAGCAAAACAACGATTCTGTTTGTGTTTCTGGCCCTTTTTGTGTTGCCTGTAGTAACTTACGCGCAGAATGTGGGCGAATTGAACTTTATTCCACCCGAGGTCCCGGGCTTTACGGACTATATCCCAACTGCTGGTTACACAGATTATGTTCTTTCCCCTGGTTATACCGATTACGCCCTGAACCCTATATACGCCAGCACTCCTTACTACGATTACGGCGGCGGATATGGTTATGGCGGTTCGGGTTATTTTTCTGCCAGTCTTGGTTTCGGTACGGGTTTCTTCCCCTCATCGGTTTTTTCGCCTTTTCCAGTTTTCGTCTCTACGCCTGTCCCTACGACCACCTTCATCCCGACTCCGGTCTTTGCCGCGCCGACCCCTAGCATCACGTATGCGCCGACTACAATCGCTACGGACAGCCACGACTACATAGGTCCGACTACAGTCACTACGGACAGCCACAACTACACTAATATCTCGGTCGTCTCGCAAGCGGCTCCGCAGTACCCGACGCAGTATGTTTATGGCGGAGGCTCGTACTTCAACGCTCCGACGTACTACAGCACCCCGAATTATTTCCCGACTTACGCGCCGCCTTCTTGTTCAATCACAGCAGGCCCTGGCAGTTACGGGTTTAATTACGGAAACAATGGAACTGTACTCTCGTGGTACTCAAACAACGCCAACAGCGGATACATCTCTCCGCTTGTGGGAACTGTGGCTCCTGCCGGCTCAACGGTTGTCTACCCGAACCAAAACACGCTCTACACGCTCACGGTATCAGGGAACGGCGGGACTTCTTCCTGCCAGACTTACACCGGCGCTGTAAACTACGCCGCGCCCGCTCCTGTCTACACTCCTCCGGTTGTCACGCAAACAGCGGCTCCTTACGTCGCTCTTACGCAGATTCCGTACACGGGATTTGACTTCGGACCTTTCGGCAACGCTATGTACTGGACATTGCTCGCGTTGTTCGCGGTGTCGGTATCGTACCTCGCGCTCTACTTCCTGCCGTCGCTTAAGCTTTGGCAGGCAGGCCGAGGCGGTATTAAGTCCACGGTTCCGGCCAAGCCGGTTGCGAGTGTCACCTTTCAAGAAACGAAGCCGGTTATTAAAGAAACTGCTTATCGCGGAACCAAAGACTCAATGATTTCCGTTTCCAAAGAAGGTCTTGCTCCGCGCATCGTAGTCTTGAGGGCGTAATTAGTTTCCGAGGAGACACCTTCCACAAGCGAAGGAGTCAGCTCGAAAAGTGCCGTCGTCCTTCGAATCTCGCAAGTCTCCAAGGTGAAAGAAGCAAAACGCCCCACGAGGGGCGTTTTGCTTTGCGATGTCAGATTCTATACGGTAGCAGGTCTCTTAATGCCGACGTGCTTTTCAATATTACCTACGCGAACTTCCAGTTGAAGACGTTTGTCGAGTCCGGTTTCCACATCCTTTTTTATGACCTTGAGATCACGCGAGTGGTCATCAAGGGTTCCTTCCATTGTCTCAACTTTCTCTTTAATAAAGATAACAGTCTCAAGGATTGTTTCAACGTTTTTCTCCATTTTGGAAGTTTTTGTCACCATATCTTATTTAGCAAGTTTATAACGCTTTAGAATCCGCGCAACTGGCTCCGTGCATTTTGAGCAAAACTAATAGTTTTTATATCCTGCTCGCACATCAAGATTACCCTTAGCATCATTGTTGAGCGTTTTTCGGCACCTGTCGCATTTGTATATCCTCATGGACAGCCGATTGTATCACAGGGCTCGCGACCGAATTTCTTCTTGGAGTCTGTGGATAATCTCCTCCACGGCAAGCGCGCCGATTTTTCCTTTGGCACGGCTCTCAAGAGTCGCAGTTTTTGATTTTATCTCCTCATCTCCGACAACTAGCGTGTATGGAACTTTCTCCGTTTTTGCATTGCGGATGCGCTTTCCCAGCGTTTCATTTGAGTCGTCCAATTCCGCGCGGATTCCGGAATCGCGCAGTTTCTCAAAAACCTCTTTGGCATACTCCGCTTGCTTTTCCGACACGGGAATCACCTTTGCCTGTACCGGCGAGAGCCAGAGAGGGAAGGAGCCAGCGTAATGCTCGATAAGAAATGCCATGAGCCGCTCAATCGCGCCAATGGATGACCGGTGGACTACGAACGCTCTCTTCTGTTCTCCGCGTTTTTCATCTGTATGTCTATCTTCGGACCATAAAACGCGGCATCATCCTTTATCTCTGTGAATTTCCCGCCGCGATTTTCCAATACTCCGCGCAGAAGATTTTCCCCTTTCTCCCACGCGGCATCATTCTTGTAATATTTCTCTTGATTATTTCTATCTCCGAGAGAAAGTCGGAAAGTGTATTCTTTTCCTTCCACGAAGCCGAAAACTCCGGCACAATATTCAATCAAGTCGAGCGCCTTGCCTATCTCATCGGCCGCCTGTTCCTCTGTGGCGCAAATAATATGCGCATCTGATAAGCAGAATGCTCGAACGCGCTGGAGGCCCATTAGCTCTCCCGACTGCTCGAATCGATAGAGCTGAGCCAATTCGGCAATACGCATCGGAAGCTCACGGTAACTTCTTGGTTTTGACAGGTAAAGCTGGAAGTGATGCGGGCACGTCATCGGTCGAAGCATGAACTTTTCGTCCTCGACCTCGATCGGTGAAAACATGGAATCCTTATAGTGCGGATAGTGTCCGGATTTTATATATAGGTCTAGCTTTGCTATATCGGGAGTATGCACATGCATGTATCCGCGCCGTATCTCCTCGTCAATTATGAATCGCTCAAGCTCGCGGCGTATTGCCATGCCTTTTGCCGTGAGCATCGGCAAGCCTTTGCCGACGTTTTCATCTATGTAGAATAGGTCTAATTCTCGTCCCAATTTTTTGTGGTCATTATCTTGCGGTGGTTTGCTTTCCTCAGACATAGCATTTCAATATTACAGTGCTTTTGCTTTCTCAACAACAAAGCTGGACTCGCCGTTGCGCAGTGAGAATTTTCCCTTGAGCATAACGCACGTGCCAACCGTCATTATCCCCTCGTTTTCTTTAAGCGTTCGTGGGAATAGGACCACCTCAACGTTGCCGGAATAGTCCGCGAGGCGGCCGAACGCCATTTTTTCTCCGTTTTTCGTGAGTATGTACTGCAGATTCTCAAGCAACCCAGCAATGACGGTTTCTGTGCCCTTTGGAAACTTTTCTTTCGCCTCGATGATAGTCATTTTCTGTTTAGAGAGTTTTTCTTTATGCGCATCAAGAGGATGTCCAGATACGTATAACCCGAGCAGTTCTTTTTCCCACGAGAGACATTCTTTCTTTGTTACGTGGGGTGCATCTCGCAGAGCAAGAGTTGCCTTTGAAAGTACGCCTCCGCCGGAGAAAAGGGAACCCTGGTCTACGGGAAGGTCAGTATGTTCTTTGTGGAAACTGAGAAGCATATCAATGTTTGCGAGCAGGGTGCCACGCGCATTGGCATCCGAGGAGACACCTCCCACGATGGGCGAGAAGTCACCTCGGACACGGCACAGTTCATCCAGCGCTCCGCATTTGATGAGCGATTCAAGTGATTTTTTATTTAAGTTTTTGTCGGGGACACGACTCAGAAAATCGCCCACATCAGTAAAACGGTCACCAGATGCAACCGCTTGCATAATTGAGTCGCCAACACCCGTGCCAAAGTTCTTGATTGAGTAAAGTCCAAATCGAATATTTTCGTTGTCTACCACGGTGAAATTCCCCTGGCTTTCGTTTACAGACGGCGGAAGAATTTTAAGCCCCATGCGTACGCATTCAGCAACGACGAGAGCCACTTTATCAACGTCTCCGGCGTCCGCCGTTAAGACAGACGCCATGTAGTCGACTGGGAAATTAGCCTTCATATAAGCCGTTTGATAGGCTAAGTTGCCGTATGATGCCGCGTGCGCTTTTCCGAAACCATATGCGGCAAATGTTTCGATTTGCTCCCATAATTTCTGTACCATCGCCTCTTGCATTCCATGCTTAATACATCCACGGGTAAATCTTTCTTTTTGCGCGCGCATTTCAACCGGGATTTTCTTTCCCATCGCTTTTCGGAACTTGTCGGCCTCAAGCCATGTGTATCCGGCAATTTGAATGGCAATCTGCAGGACGTCGTCTTGATACACGATAATGCCATGTGAATGCTTTAGTATTGATTCCATGCGCGGGTCTAAATATTTGACAAGCTCCGGTTTTTTCTTTCGTTCGATGTAGGCTGGGATGAATGCCATGGGGCCGGGACGATAGAGCGCCACCATCGCGTTAATGTCGTACACGCTAGATGGTTCAAGATCGATCAAGTAGCTCGTCATTCCCGCACTTGCGAGCTGGAACACTCCGAGAGTTTCTCCGCGCCCAAGCATCGCGAACGTTTTCTTATCATCAAGAGGAAGACGCTCGAGGTTGATTTTTATTCCGAGGCGTTTTTCTACGCGTAAAATGGAATCTGCAAGCACGGAAAGATTTGTGAGCCCCAAGAAGTCGAATTTCAAGAGCCCCGCGTCTTCTACCGCGTACATGTCATATTGAGTAATCTTTTTACCGCCTTTCGGATCAAATTGAATTGGAACGTAATCAGTGACAGGTTTGGGAGAAATGACGACGCCAGCGGCGTGTATGCCCATGTGCCTAGCGTTGCCCTCGATTTTGCGCGCGAGGTCTATGACCTCGCGCGCGTCCTGGTCGCGATTGTACATTTCTTTCAGCTCCGGAACTTCCTCGAGTGCGCCATCTATCGTAACTGGAAAACCCTGCTTGCCGAAAGGAATTAATTTTGCAATCGTGTCGCCGATTCCGTATGCGTGTCCGAGAGCGCGCGAAACATCGCGCACAGCCGCGCGCGCCATCATTGTGCCGAATGTTCCGATTTGAGCGACGTGATCTTCGCCATATTTTTCTCGCACGTAATCAATTAGCTCGTCGCGGCGGTTGTCCGCGAGGTCCATATCGATATCGGGCGGAGATGGACGTTCCGGATTCAAGAACCGCTCAAATGGAAGCTGATATTCTATCGGGTTTACCGTGGTAATTCCAGAGAGATAGGAGACGAGAGAGCCGGCCGCCGATCCTCTGGTGTTTGTCAAAATGCCTTTTTCTCTAGCGTGGCGAAGTAGGTCCGCGACAACAAGAAAGTAAGGAGAATAGCCCTTTTCCGCGATTACAGAAAGTTCGTATTCGACGCGCTTTTTGTTTGCTTCAGTTTCATGCATATCCCTTTTCTTGAAACCGGCGTACGCAAGATCCCTGAGAACGCTGTCGTGTGTCGCTCCCGCCGGGACCTGAAATTCGGGAAACACCCACGTACCGAGTTTTAATTCTAGGTTGCACTCCTCGGCAATTTTCATCGAATTTTCAAGCGCTTCCGGCATGTTCGAGAAATTCTCAATCATTTTTGCCCGCGGCATAAAGGAAAAATCCGGCACGTTTAGAACAGAGTCGCGATTCAAGACGTTTGCCGTGCGGATTTTGTCCACTAGTTCGCGCGCGATTGCGTCCTCTTTTTTCATGTAATAGACCTCGTGCGAGGCTACTGGAGCGATGCCAGATTCTTGCGAAAGCGACGCGATGCTTTTCATCAATTTGTCATGCCCTTCGATTTCTGGATGATGCGAGATTTCCATGTAGCATCCGCCAGCTGGCGGAGCGCCAAATGTTCTGGCATGCCAGTTAAGAGATTCTTTTACCCTGTCTTTTGCCTTGTCGCGGAGGGCGCGTGTCGGCTCGCTTTCTATTGAAGGTAGAATCGCGACGAGCCCTCCGCGATATAATTCCAGAAGTTCGCGATCAACGCGGGGTCGCACAAAAAATCCTTCCACATGCGATTTCGTCACGAGCTGAATAAGATTTCGGTAACCCTCGTTGTTCTTAGCAAGTAGCACGAGTCGAGTGGGGGAATCATCAACGCGATGCTCTTTGTCGTGCCTGGTGCGAGATGCAACAAAGAAATCGACTCCGATTATGGGCTTTACACTTTTCTCCTTGCACTCTTTGTAGAAAGAAATCGCTCCATAAAGATTGCTGTTGTCAGTTAACGCAAGTACTCGCGCTCCGTCGGCCGCGGCGGCATCAACGAGTGTGGGAATTTGAGGCAGAGCCTCAAGCAAGGAGTAATGAGAGTGCGTATGGAGATGTACGAAATTGAGGTCCATAGAAAAAGAAAGTATTTGGTATTCTGTATACAGTATTTAATATAAATGCATACAAGATACGGAATACTATATACTAAATACTTGTTTTGGTCGGATGCGGCGCAAAAGTGTATATTTGTAAATGGTAGCATATAGCATATGCGGAAGTTTCTAGTAGGAATTGACGAAGTTGGACGAGGCCCGCTTGCGGGGCCAGTCGCGGTCGGAGCTGTCGCAGTGCCACACGATTTTGATTGGGATCTAGTAAGTGGGGTCAGAGATTCTAAAAAATTAACGCCGCGCGCTCGAGAAGAATGGAGCAAGAAATTGCAAAATCTGCGAAGTGCGAAAAAATTAGACTTTTCTGTCTCGTTTTCTTCGGTGCGAATGATTGACCGTAGCGGAATTGTTTTTGCTATTCGCTCTGCGCTTGCAAAATGTTTGAAGCAACTTGGGGCGACTCCTCGCAACTGCGAGATTCTTTTGGATGGAAGTTTATACGCGCCGAAAAAATTCCTCGCTCAAAAAACCATTATTCATGGCGACGATTTAGAGCCCGTTATTTCCATGGCATCTATCGTTGCAAAGGTCTGGCGCGACAATCTTATGCGGCGAATGTCCGTTCAATACCCGAAATATGGACTAGATTTGCATAAAGGATACGGGACTCTTCTGCACCGACAGGCTATAGAAAAGCACGGCTTGTCTGTCCTCCATCGCAAGAGTTTTTGTAAAAGATTTAATTAGTTCCAATCTGCGAATGATGCGAATACTACGAATGGCTACAAACATGCGCGTCCTCCATTCGTAGTTATTTGTAGATTGGTACGTAGTTATTTAGATTTGATTTCTGGGGCTTTCGCCAGTATACTAGCGGCCATGGTTGTACGAATGCGGGCAAACCGCTCCAAGACAGGAATGCGCCGCAGTCATGCGGCAATTTCTGGTGCACGTCTTTCAAAATGCGAGTGCGGCGCTAATAAGATTCCTCATCGAGCCTGCCAAGCATGCGGGAAGTATAATGGCAAAGTTGTTATTGATATTGTCGCTAGAACTAAGCGCGAACAACGCCGGACAAAGAGGCACGAAAAGGAATTAAAAGAATCAGGTAAGGAAACCAAAGAAAAGGTTCCCGAGAAAACATAGCGTAGCCTTAAGTTCTTTGCTCTTTCTAGAAAAATAATGAGCTTATGCAAATATATTTTTCATATCCCTCCCCAATTTTGAGCTCCAGCAGTTACTGCCGATTAGTTCTGGCTGTAATTGGATGCGATAGTTCCGCATATTTCTTCAACGTTTCAAAATTGGGTAGGGATGTAAGAATTCATAAGCTCGCTCCGCTCACTAACGACTTCTAACACATGGCCAACAGACATCTTGCTCGCTCGGTTGTTCTTCAGGTTCTCTTTGAACGGGATTCTTCTGGCGGGAAAATGAAGAACGCGGATTTAGAATCTCGAATGCGAGATTACGCGCGAGAATTTGGCGCGCGCGATTCCGACATGCCGTTCATGAAGGAGCTTCTTAAAACCGCAATCGCGAAACAGAAAGAAATCGACGAAGTAATACGCGGAGCGGCGCCGGAATGGCCGATAGAAAAAATTGCCGCAGTAGACAGAAATATATTGCGGCTTGGACTTACGGAACTGCTATACGCGGATAAAACTCAAGTGCCGGAAAAAGTGGCCATAAACGAAGCAATAGAACTCGCGAAAACATTCGGAGGCGCCTCCTCCAGCAGATTTGTGAATGGCGTTTTGGGCGCTGTGTACGTCGAGCTTGGCGAGCCTGGGAAAACGGATGGCAATTCCCGCAAGAAAGACTCTAAGGCCAAGATGCCAACAGAACATTTGGCTGGAGCTGTTGTGTTTGCGCGTTCAAAGGGCGACATATATCTTGCCTTCGTCCACGATATCTTCGGACACTGGACTATTTCAAAGGGCAGAGTTGAAGAGAATGAGGACGTAGAAGCTGGTGCTATTCGCGAAATAAAGGAAGAGATGAATCTGGATATTAATATAGTGCAAGAACTCGGCGTGAACGAATATATAGCTAATGATTCGCAAATTCGCGGAGGAAAAAAGCGCAAATGCGTGACGTATTTTCTCGCCGAGTCGCCGTTTACAGACCTTCGCCTTGGAACTAGCGGAGGATTGGATGACGCGCAATGGTTCCCGCTCGCCGAGGTAGGCAACCTGAATTTTTATGATGATACGCTGAAGATTATCGTGCCCGCTATCAATATTCTTGTGCAAAAGGACAAAAAATAGTAACTAGCCATTAGAGTATAGCCACTAGTACAATGCATTTATTCTCTCTATACCCTATACCCTAGTGGCTAATGCCTACCAAAATATGGATTTCAATCAATTTGAGAACAAAATCGGCCATCATTTTAACAACCAGCCACTGCTGGAGCAGGCGTTTACGCATCGCTCATATATTAATGAGAACCGAGCTTCCGGGCGAGAGCATAACGAGCGCTTGGAATTTTTGGGAGATGCCGTTCTTGAGCTTGTCGTCACAGAATTTCTATTTGCAAAATATCCCGACAAAGCGGAGGGGGACTTGACCTCGTATCGTGCCGCTCTTGTGAACACCGTCAGTATTTCTGACGCGGCAACGAAACTCGGAATGAACGAGTTTTTGCTTCTATCCAGGGGAGAGGCAAAAGATACGGGGCGCGCGAGGGCAATAATACTCGCGAACGCGTTCGAAGCGGTTATCGGGGCGATATATCTTGATCAGGGTTACGAATCGGCAAAGAAATTCATTGCCGAACAACTTTTCCACAAAACAGACGAGGTGGTGGAAAAAGGCTTGTGGCAGGACGCGAAGAGCAGATTTCAGGAAATCGCGCAGGAAAAAAATGCCGTCACTCCTTCTTATGATGTGATAAGCCAGACTGGCCCCGACCACGACAAGCGCTTTGTCGTTGGCGTCTACCTAGGAACAGACAAAATCGCAACCGGAGAGGGCAGGTCAAAGCAAGAAGCCGAACAGGTGGCCGCGCAAAAAGCATTAGTGGCAAAGAATTGGTAAGAGAAATCATGACGCTAGAAATAAAAGATGGCGTTGTACAGACAGCGAAGGCCATTTTGTACCATCGCGACATTGATAAGTTTTTGCTCGTTCGAGAACCTGATGGAAGATGGGGTCTTCCAGGCGGAGCAAAGGAAATGGAGGACGCGAATATTTTAACCGCGCTTGAGCGCGAGTTATTTGAAGAAATATCATTGCGGCGCGGGGAGTACACCGTTTTTAATACTGAGGTCTCGAATAAGTTTAAGTACGATGTCAAAAACGACGAGCGCTGGGGGTTGGACGCGGTGAATAATTTCTTTCTTGTGGAGGTCAATGACATCCGTGGAATAATGAAAGCAGAAGAATTAATGGATATGGCATGGTTTGGAGCAGAAGAGGCCTCACTTAAGTTAGATTTTGAATCCTTGCAAAGAGGGTTCGAAAAGACCAGGAAATTTCTGAAGAAAGTTTGATACAATTAGGACCAATGTATCCCGTTAGAAGTTATGGAAGGTCTGACGGGCGAATGTTCGCGGAATGTTTTGCGTTGGTCGATGTTTTATTAAACACGGATAACGAGTCGGAAGCGCAAGCTTCCTACCTGCCAGCCAAAGCCAGAGCGAGGTAAGTGGTATTGAAAACAAACATGATGTATTTATTAATTAATCAAGTTCGTCACCGCCGTCACTTTAGGCGATGGCAGGCGGGCTTCTAACGGGATGTATCTCAAGTCCATAGAGCTAGTCGGATTCAAGTCGTTCGGGAAGAAAACCGACATTTCTTTCGCATCCCGTATTTCTTCCATCGTTGGGCCAAATGGTTCCGGTAAATCAAATGTTGCCGAGGCTTTTCGATTCGTACTAGGAGAGCAATCGATGAAATCTATGCGTAGCAAACGAGGGGAAGATTTAATATGGGGCGGATCGCCAACCTTGCCTCGGAGCAATCGCGCGGGCGTAAAAGTTGTTTTTGACAATTCCACACGGCTTCTTGATTTGGATTTTAAAGAAGTTGTTGTTGAGCGTGTAGTTTATCGCGACGGGGAAAACGAATATCTTTTGAATGGAACCAAAGTGCGCCTCAAGGATGTCATCCGATTGCTTGCGGGCGCGAACATCGGCGGGTCTGGGTACCAGATAATTTCACAGGGCGAGGCAGACAGGATTCTGAATGCAAGCCCTCGCGAGCGAAGAGAAATGGTGGAAGATGCTCTCGGCCTAAAACTCTATCAGCACAAGAAAGCGGAGAGCGAGAGAAAATTGGAGGAAACTGGAGTGAATATCGAGAAAACAAAATCACTGCGTCGCGAGATTGCACCGCATTTGAATTTCTTGCGAGGACAGGTAGAGAAAATAGAAAAAGCCAGAGAGATGAAATCTTCGCTTTCCTCGAAGCTTTCGGAATATCTCGCGCGCGAACACTCTTGGATTGTCAGTGAAGATACGCGACTCCTCGCGGAAGCGCGCGCTGAAGAAGCGGAATTGAAAAAACTGGGGGCTCGCGCGAGCGAAGTACGCGGAAAACGCGCCGGAGAGAATAACCGCGAACTTCAAGAATTGCAGTCAAGAATCTTTGAGCGCGAGCACAAGGTTTCCGAATCGCGCCGCGAAAGCGAAAAACTTAGCCGCGAACTCGGCCGAGCGGAGGGCGTGGCGGAAGCCAACAACGTAATGGTTGAACAAATTGTCGCTGTCCCGCATGTGAGGCAGTTTGCCCGTGAGATTAGCGACGCAATCTCGGATGTTTTGCGAAACGACAATCTAGATTCTGTGCGCGGATTTTTGGCTCAAATAAAGGACAGAATCAAAGCATTCGTAGACGGGCTCTCGGGTTCGGCCCCGGACACCAAAGAAGAATCACAGCAACAAGTGACAGCAATCGCGAACTCTCTTGAGAAAGTCCAGAAAGAAGAAGCATCTCTTAGGGATGTGTTGGAAGCTCTGCGAACAAAGATTACACAGGTAAGGGATGCCGGATTCACGGCAGAACGCCACCTGATTGAACTTGAGGCCTCCGTGCGCGAGGCGCAGACTAAGCTTTCCTCGGTGCGTGGAGCGCGCGCGAATATCGCGACCCTGCGCCAGAGATTTGAAGAAGAGGTGAGGGAGGGAATTGCTCTTGTTGGCACCGCGATTCACGATTGGGAAAAAGCGCAAATCGCGGATGGAATGAATGGTGACGATCGCGGGAGCCAGGAAAAACTGCGGAGAGAAATCGAGCGGTTGAAAATAAAAATTGAAGAATCGGGAATCGGTAATGGCGACGCAGTAGTGAGAGAATTTAATCAAACAAAGGAGAGGAACGAATTTCTCGGGCGCGAGCTTGCGGACCTAGAACGCTCGGCACTATCTCTTAAAGACATTATCGCGGAGCTTGAGAAGACGATTGATGCGCGGTTTACGGAAGGACTCAAAGAAATAAACTCGGCACTCAAAGGGTTTTTCCTGAAGTTGTTCGGCGGAGGGGAAGCAAAATTGACTGTTGAAGAGGCCAAGCCGCATCGCAAGAATGCGGAAGAAAATTCACTTCTCGACGAAGAAGGTGTTGAAGAGGAAGATTCATTCGATGAGAAAGAAGAATTGTACGCGGGACTTTCAATTTCGGTCCAGCTTCCGCGCAAGAAAGTCCGCGGACTTGAAGTGCTGTCAGGAGGAGAGCGCGCGCTTACTTCCATCGCTCTTATCTTTTCAATGTCGCAGGTGAATCCTCCGCCGTTTTTGGTTTTGGACGAGACAGATGCCGCTCTCGACGAAGCCAACAGCAAGCGCTACGCGGACATGATTCGGGAGCTAGGAGATAAAAGCCAGCTTATCGTCATCACGCACAATAGAGCGACGATGGCCGCGGCGGGGGAGCTTTACGGAGTAACGATGGGAAGTGATGGAGTCTCTCAACTATTGTCTGTGAAGCTCGAGGAGGCAGTCGCTGTCGCTAAGTAAAAAGCATTGATTTATTAACTTTATCTGGTACAGTGTCGTCGACCTCGTTAGAAATGAACGAGATTCTGCGGGTGTAACAAAAACCTATATTCATTCAGACAGCAGTGACTTTATTCAGAACAATCTTTTAATTTCTAACAGGGCGTATGTTAATGATACGGATGCAGAGAATTGGCCGCAAGAACATGCCGGCTTTTCGTATTATTGTCGCCGAGCACACTCGCGGACCAAAGACTGGGAATATTGTTGAGAAAGTAGGCACCTACAACCCCAAGACCAAGGAGAAGCAATTTAATGCGGACAGAATCAAATACTGGCTCTCGGTAGGAGCGAAGGCCAGCGCAACTGTTCACAACATGCTCGTTTCCGCGAAAATTATCACAGGAGCGAAGATTGTGAAGCATCAGGAAAAGCCAACGGAACCAGTGGCAGAGGTAAAAGCCGAGGCAAAACCACCGGAGGCAGAAGCCGTACCAGCACCTGAAGAAAAAGTTGCAGAAAAAGCAGAGACAGAAGTTGCGGCGTAATTGTGGCCATACTTCGTCTCAAAGGTTGACATGGAGGCGAATCCCTGCTATTCTCCAATGGTAAATTCATCCTGCTGTTTTGTGCGAATCTGCGGATTCTCGTGGGGCAGTTCAAGCGGTAAATCTGCACAATTCGCATGTTTCGTCATAGCCCAAGCGGCAAATCTGGAGTTCATCACAGCCGCTCGTCCTCGGGACGGGGATATTCCCCGCGTCGTTCTTTTAGCGCATATCCCCGGCATCATTCGGGTTCAGGACGAGGGCCTCAAAGGGGGTACGCACCGAGAGGGGGCAGTCGTGGGGGATTTGGCGCCCCCCGTAAAAGCTTTTCAAGCTCACGGGGTAGGCGTGGAGGCGAACGCATTGACGTGTCGCGATTCATCAACAAGGCCGTTATCACGGAGACTACAGAACACTTCAAACCCGAGCATCATTTCATGGATTTTGCTATTGACGAACACTTGAAGAAAAATATCTTGACGCGAGGATATTTGGAGCCAACGCCGATTCAAGACCGCGCCATTCCGCATGTGCTCCACGGCGAAGATGTTTTCGGAGTCGCGAATACAGGCACTGGGAAAACAGGAGCCTTTCTAATTCCCCTCATAAACAAGGTGATTAAGGATAGGAAAAATCGCGTACTCATAATGGTGCCAACGCGCGAACTCGCTACTCAGATTGAGGATGAGTTTTGGAGCTTCGCGAAACATCTTCGCATAGGCGCTGTCACATGCGTGGGAGGCGCCAACATCGGCCCGCAGATTGCCACGCTCCGCAGGCATCCGAATTTCGTCATCGGCACGCCGGGGCGCTTAAAAGACATAATGGAGCGCCGCGCGCTCAATCTCTCCACATTCAGCACCGTCGTTTTAGACGAAGCCGACAGAATGCTGGACATGGGCTTTATCGCGGACATGAGGTTTATTCTTTCTCTGGTTCCGAGGGAGAGGCACACGCTCTTTTTCTCAGCGACCCTATCGCGCGAAATTGAGAAACTTATAGGCGAATTTCTCAAAGACCCCGTGCGCATTTCGGTGAAAACTCGCGACACCGCCGCAGGCGTCGAGCAAGATATCGTGCGCGTACCAGTTGGAAAAACTAAAATTGACGTTTTGCGCGACCTGTTGATAAGCCCCGGCTTCGGCAAAGTGCTTATCTTCGGACGCACAAAACACGGAGTAGAGAAGCTCGCGAAAGAACTAGTGCATCTTGGATTCAAAGCGACATCTATTCACGGCAACAAAACGCAAAGTAATCGCCAAAGATCGCTGGATGCTTTCAAACAGGATAAAATACAAATTCTCGTTGCGACGGATGTCGCGGCACGTGGTTTAGATATCCCAAAAGTTTCGCATGTCATCAACTACGACATCCCAAATACCTACGACGATTATGTGCACCGCATCGGCCGCACGGGGAGAGCCGGCGAAAAAGGCCAGGCGTTGACGTTTGTGGAGGGGTATCACGCGAGATAATGTGAAATACTAATTTAACGCGCGTGCCATAGAACATGGTACAATCTTCCTTTTCCATGAACATACACCCGCTTTTTGTGCATTTTCCAATCGCGTTTCTTGTCGCTTACGCGATTATGGAGTTAATTCATACGGACAGGTTGAATCACAGCGATACATACGTGGCAATTAAAGGGTTTCTCGTCATCATCGGCGCGCTTTCGGCATACGCAGCGCTATCTACCGGAGAGATTGCCGAGGGAATATTATTAGCGAACAGGCCGGACCTCGCGAAGCTTGTTGAAACTCATTCCACTTTTGCCGGCGCCTCAACAACAATCTTTTCCATACTCGCTTTATCCTATTTGATTAAATTTTTTCTTGATTCCAAGCACACGAGCGCGCCCATCCTGACATCGGAGCCGTTTGCGAAAGCCCTAGGCGCATTGCGTTGGTATTCAGAAGCGATTCGTGAACACGTACTCGGACAGATGCTCGCGTTAGCGGGTATTATCTGTATAACCATCACATGGGGCCTAGGTGCCGCGATTGTATATAGTCCTAATGTGGATCCGCTTGTGAATTTCATTCACAGTTCATTTTCCTAAAGCCCGCAATTCACAAGGTCTTACCTTGGGTGCCAAAAAGAGGCCAGCAATACCAAAGGTCTCACCTCAAAATGCAGAATTTCCAAGGAGAGACCTTGGGTCAAATGCAATGAGGTGACACCTCATTGCATTTGACAAGAAGTTGGGTTCTGCTACCATTCATATATGAGCCAGAAATTCACATCTTTCGTCGTCGGTGTCGTCGTTACCGCTAGAGCGGGGGCTGCAATACTGAACTAACAAAAGAAAGTATCACAGAAAACCCGCCAAACAGCGGGTTTTCTGTTAAAATAACATAACAATATATGGAAAAAATATCAGGAGCGCAGGCGCTAATGAAATCCCTTTTGAGAGAAGGTGTTGACACCATTTTTGGATATCCAGGCGGAGCGATAATGCCCGTGTATGACGCACTGTACGATTACAAGGATTCCATCCGGCATGTTCTAGTGCGGCACGAACAGGGAGCGGCACATGCGGCAGAGGGCTACTCGCGACTCTCGGGTAAGCCCGGAGTATGCATGGTGACATCAGGCCCCGGCGCCACGAATCTAGTGACGGGTATTGCCGATGCGATGTGCGACTCCATTCCTATTGTTTGCATTACCGGGCAGGTGGCGGAGACGGCACTTGGTACCGACGCATTTCAGGAAGCCCCCATCATCGGCATTGTGACTCCGGTGACGAAGTGGTGCTATCAAATCACGAACGCTGCGGAAATCCCGCATATAGTGGCGAAAGCATTTCACATCGCTTCAAGTGGAAGAAAAGGCCCCGTGCTCATAGATATAACAAAAAATGCGCAATTCGAATTGTGCGAATACGATGATTCAGTACATACCGTTACTTTAAAAAGCAGGCACGATCCGTACTACCAGAAGAAACTGGAAAAAGCTGCTTCTCTGCTTAACGGCGCAAAGCGACCATACGTTCTCTTCGGCCACGGCATATCGGCGGCAAAAGCCGAAAACGAACTCGTGCAATTTGTGGAGAAGGGAGGGTTTCCCGCGGCAAGCACCTTGCTCGGGCTTTCTTCCATGCCCAAGAGCAATCCTCTCAATATGGGCATGCTTGGAATGCACGGAAATTACGGTCCAAACAAACTGACAAATAAAGCCGACGTTATACTCGCGATTGGAATGCGATTCGATGACCGCGTGACTGGAAAAATCTCGGCGTACGCCCCACAGGCGAAAATAATTCACGTCGACATTGATTACGCTGAATTAGAAAAAGTCATACCGGCGGACATCGCGATTCATGCGGACGCGAAAGAATTCCTCGCGCGAATAACGCCGCTCGTAAAACACAAAGACCATGGAGACTGGATTGGTAAATTCCGGGCATTTGACAGAGAAGAGAAAAAAGTGGTTGTGGATGCTGAACTATATCCGAAATCGGGAGAGATAAGCATGGCGGAGGTAATAAGAATTTTGAGTGAGAAGACAAAAGGCAAGTCAGTTATCGTGGCCGATGTTGGCCAGCACCAAATGGTTTCTGCCAGATACTATGGTTTTGAAAATCCGGACAGCTTTATAACTTCCGGCGGTTTAGGGACGATGGGCTTTGCCCTTCCTGCCAGCATAGGCGCTAAGCTAGCAGGACCGAAAAGGGAAGTCATCGCGATTATCGGGGACGGCTCGTTCCAGATGACTCTACAAGAATTGGGTACAATCATGCAGGAAAAATTGTCCATAAAAATAATCATCCTCAACAATCGACACCTGGGGATGGTGCGTCAGTGGCAGGAAATGTTTTTTGAAGAGCGATACTCTTTCGTTCACATGGAAAATCCGAACTTCAATAAAATAGCCGATGGGTATTCCATTTCCAATGAGTTGGTGCAGGAACGAAAGGATTTGGCACCTGCCCTCGACAGAATGCTTAAAGCCAAAGGCAGTTATCTTCTTGATATCATGGTGAAGAAAGATGAGAACGTTTTCCCGATGATACCGAGCGGCGCCTCCGTGGATGAGATACGGCTGAAATGAAAATCAAAATGCAAAAATCAGGAATCAAAATGACAATCCAAAATGTAAAATTGAATACGCGAAATATCAGCCAGAATAATTCATTTGGACTTTTGCATTACATTTTGACTTTTAATTTTTGATATTTGCATCGCTTATGAAATACGTCTTGACAATAAAATCTGAAAACGCGCCAGGCACCCTCTATAGGATTGCTGGGCTTCTTCTGCGTAAGAAAATCAACATAGAGAGCTTGCATGTAAAAGAGGTGGACCGGAAAAAGCATATATCCCACTTCACAATCGAGATATTCCTCTCTACACACCTAATGGCGAAGCTAATCAAGCAGATAGACCGCGTTGTTGAAGTGACGCACGCCGAATACCATCGCGCCCAGTAGAGCGCGTTCAATAACCTCACCTACTTTGTTGCTGGGCCCTCACCCTCACCCTCGCACGAGCGGGTTTTGTAAACAAAATTATTCTTCCCTCACTTCATGCGCTTCTTGCCGGAGCCGTTCTTTTTGACGCCTGCCGTTTTTGCACTCAAACTTTGGAGTGCTCTGATGTACGCGGCCTCACGCAAGGGGACTTTATATTGTAAGGAAATATCATGGACCATCTCGCATGCGCTGTCCATCTTTTCTTTGAGTTTCTTGAACACCTCTTTTTTGCTCCAGTGCTCGCCTCGCATGTTCTGATACCACTCAAAATAACTCACGGCGACTCCTCCGGAATTTGCGAGTACGTCTGGTATGACTGTAATACCCTTGGACTTGAATACTCCGTCTGCTTCCGCAGTCGTGGGGCCATTCGCCATTTCAAGAATGATGCCCGCCTTGACCCTTTTCGCGTTTTCTTTAGTTAGGGCGTTTTCCAGCGCGGCAGGGACCAAAATATCCACTGGCAGTTCTAAAAGCTTCTCCGACGAGATTTCTCGTCCGCCAAGTTCCTTAATATTGCCTATATCGCAGACTGACCCAATGCAGTAACACCCGCTTACTTTCCCGGTTTTTTCTTTGCATCTCTGAACTTCATGCATGCTTGCAATTCCAGATGGGATATAGATTCCTCCCTTTGAATCCGAAAGCGCTACGACCCTCATGCCTGCTTCTTCTAAGTATTCCGCCAAGAAGCTTCCCACGTTCCCGAATCCTTGAATAGCGACAGTGAGCCCTTCGGGTTTTCTTTTCATCATTCTAAGAATGGCGAGTAGAGCGTAGTAGCCTCCGAGGCCGGTTGCCTCCGTTCGCCCAAGCGATCCGCCCTTTTTAATTGGTTTTCCAGTCGTTACAGCTGGCGCCGAAGCACCGGTTATTTTCTCATATTCTTCTCGTATCCACTGCATGATTTCTCCATTGGTGCCGACATCTGGCCCTGGCGCGTCTACTTCGGGTCCGATAAAGGGAGCGAGCTTGCGTGTAAATTCCTTTGTGAGCCGCTCAAGTTCTGCATGAGACAAGTCCTTTGGATTGATGGTAATGCCACCTTTGCCGCCGCCAAATGGGATGTTAATCACGGCATTTTTCATTGTCATCCAGAATGAGAGCGCTTTCACCTCGTCCTTATCCACATTCGGATGGAAACGCAGGCCGCCTTTGTAAGGTCCGCGGTCGTTATTGTGCTGGACTCTGAATCCTTGGTATACAGCGACGCTTCCGTCGTCCATTTTGAGTGGAACGGAAACTTCTACGATTCTGTCGTGATTTTCCAGCCGCGCGAGCAGGAGCGGGTCAATAGGAAAGCGTCTTGCCGCAATATGCAATTGTTTTCTTGTTCTCGTCCACGGGTTGTTATCTGACATGTTGGATTTTAGAAGTTTGCTAATTTAGTTTCCGATTATACATGCCCGCCAAAGCCAGAGCAATGTACGCGGTGCCATGAAAGGTTTCAAACCCCAGGGCAAGCCCTGGACCCGAACACGCGCAAGACATGTCTTGCGCGTGTTCATTCCGCGGCGAGCCGCGGGGGTTTTCACCTTTGCTGTCTGCGACACAGGGAAGTGAAAGAGAGTACTCTTTCACTTCACTCGCTATCCTCGACAGATAAATAAACGCCATACATTTAACTAATCAAGCTTGCCACCCCCCCGTAGCTTTGAGCGATGGCAGGCGGGTATCATGCAGGAACATTTGTCCTAGTAATGCGTATGTTGTAGAGTCAATGCAATGACCATTGATTCGTTCATAAAGAGAATCACTAAAAAGGCAGGCAAGGCAGTCTTGAAACGGTTCGGGAAAGATGACGTCCACTATTATAAATCAAAGCATGCGTATGATGCGGTAACCAAGGCGGACTTGCTTTCTGAGAAAATCATCATCCCAGAAATACTGGAAAAATATCCCGCCCACAGCATTCTTTCCGAAGAGGAGGGGGAGATAAATTCCGGTTCGGACTATCGGTGGATTATTGATCCAATAGACGGCACTATGAATTTTGCCTCATCAGTTCCGATGTTTGGCATCATGGTGTGTTTGGCGCATAAAAATGTTGTCAAACTTTCTGCGATATATCTTCCTGTTACGGATGAACTTTTCTTTGCCAAGGCGGGGAAGGGGGCATATCTGAATGGCAAAAGAATATATTGCTCAGAGACGAAGAGCCTGGACACAAGCACTGGGTGCGGTTTTGTCGGTTCTAGAAAGCGAACAATGAATTTCGTTAAGAAATTGCTTGGAGTCGTTCGAGGAGAGGGCTTGTTCCTTAATTCTTTCGGGTGCATATCAATGAACTCGTGCTATGTGGCGTGCGGGCGGAAAGATTGGGCGGTATCTCTCTATGGCGAAGTGCACGACTTTGCTCCAACCTACCTTATTCTCAAAGAATCCGGGTGCAATGTAACAAATTGCAAGGGCAAGCAGTGGGCGATTGGAGATAATGAAGCGGTTGCCGCCAACCCGCGACTGCATCAGAAATTGTTGAAGCTGACGAAAAATGTTTGAGATAATGGCACTCACGTTGCCATATATGGTACAATCTCGCGAATGCCCGGTAGTGAAACTCCGGCTCACCTTTACATGAAATATACAGACATCAAAGCATGAATAACAAGCCATTACAAATGAAATTTAGAGCTACGGCGTGCCCCATTCAGGCGCACAGGCCGAAGTTCTACTAACCGGACATGGCTATTGAAAAATTACTTCGATGGACAGTGATTGTAGGAATATTCGCGCTGCCTTTTATAATTTTCATCGTCGCAGACGGTTTCCAGCGAAGCGACCTCATCCTGTTTCCGTTCTACCCTTTGAATGCAGACAATTTCTTCTTTCCTTTTATCACAGGTAAGAATTTTGCATTCAGGATAATCGTTGAAATTATTACCGGCGCGTGGCTAGCTCTCGCGCTAATCAAGCCCGAATATCGCCCGAAAAAATCCTGGCTTCTCGGGGCATTCGCTATTTTTACAATAATCATCGCGCTAGCAGACGCGACTGGCGTAAATCCATTTAAAAGTTTCTGGAGCAATTACGAGCGCATGGACGGCTGGGTGACTCTAGCCCACCTATTCCTTTACTTTGTCGTCGCGAGTTCAATTCTTTCCACGCGAAAATTATGGCGAAGATTGTGGCTTACGTCGCTCGGAGTATCCGTATTTTCCGCTTTTATGGGATTATCACAACTTTTTGGAGTTTCGGCTCTTGGGCAAGGCGGGGCAAGCGGACTTGCCGCGCGATTGGACTCGACCTTTGGTAATCCGATATACCTGGCAGTTTTCATGCTGTTCAATATTTTTATTGCGGCATTTCTTTTCGCGGAAAGTTGGCGTGAAAGCAAACCCGGGAGAAGACTTGGCATTTCTTTTGGATACGGATCCATTATTGCCCTTGATACGATAATTCTTCTTTTGACAGGAACGCGCGGCACAACACTCGGCCTTGTGGGCGGGGCATTGCTCGCACTCCTTATCTACGCTTTTTTCAATCAAGGCGCAAATTCCATTCGCTTGAGGGTGATTGCTATCGGGTCTATCGTCGTTGTCGCAATCATGGGAGTAGGCTTATGGCTTGCCAAAGATACGGCGTTCGTGAATTCGGTAGGATTTCTTGACCGGCTTTCGTCCATATCGATTGAAGACAATACAACCAAGTCGCGTTTTATGAATTGGGGAATGGCTTGGCAAGGGGTAAAGGAGCGTCCCATACTAGGATGGGGCCAAGAAAATTACGCGATTGTTTTTGACAAATACTACAATCCTAATATGTTCGGTCAGGAACAATGGTTTGACCGCGTTCACAATATTGTTTTTGACTGGCTTGTGGCCGGCGGATTCCTAGGCCTCATTGGTTACCTAATGCTCTACTTTTGCGCTCTGTGGTGTGTTTGGAGCGGCGGCCAGAATAACAGTCGTTCTTTGCAAGCGGAAGCAAGAGATAGAGATGTGGCGGTAAACACAGAAGCTTTCTCGACTGTTGAGAAAAGCATCTTGACCGGACTTCTTGCGGGATATTTTTTCCACAACTTGTTTGTATTTGACAATATTTCCAGTTACATTCTTTTCACGACCATTTTAGCTTACATCGCTTCGCGATTTGCGGAAACGCGCGATTCACCGACATTGTTGCCTTCCGTACAGATTCCGTATTCCGCGATGTCCGTTATCGCGGTTATCGCGGTAATAGCTGTTTTTGGTACGGCGTGGGAAGTGAATGGAAAAGCGCTCGCGCAGAACCGAGCGCTCCTCAAGGCCATTTCGCCTCAAATGTCTATAAATGTTTTCGAAATCGGCGCGAGAAATTTCTGGCCAAATGAACCCGAATCACACATCACGCTTGCGGCGGCGTATTACGCGACAGGGAATCCTTCTGAAGCGATCGCACAGCTCGAGAAGGCAGGAAAGCTTGCCACTGCCGGAGCCGCGGGCAGTTCTCTCAAGGATAAAAGCGACACATTGATACAGGAAGTCAATAAGACTGGAATAGGCGATGGTGTGCCAGAGCATGTAACATATTTCAAGGACGCAATTAAAAATATAAAGAAGAAAGCTAAGGAAGCCATACCGAACGTTGGTGAACAATTAAAAAAGGCAGAACAGGCCCAGGGAGCCGCTTCCCCGAGTAATGTTGAGAATATAAAGAAACAGATATCCGATATGGAATCTGTGATGTCTGTTCTGAGCGCGCTCGCAGGTAGCGCCTCTGACGTTCTTATCAGGGAAGTCCAAGATAAAAGACCCAGAGGATTGCTTAGGAACCTTGAATACTATAAAGAGTCCATTGCGTATGGAGCTTACGGGATTCAAGAAGCGCGCGAACAGCTTGTTCAGGTATCCTCGCGAATCGCCGGCAATCAGCAGATACCAAGCAATATCAGGGAAGAATTCCGCGCTCTGTCTGAAAATGAGATGGACCTGCAACAAAAGATGTCCCCAATGAGTGCCCGCTTCCCGCTGTTTTTGGGAATTCTATATAAGTCGTACGGAGATATAGAGAACGCCGAAAAATCATTTGCACGCGCGCATGAATTATCGCCTGGCAAACAGGTCATACTTTTCGAACTGGGAGCGAACGCTCAATCGCGCGGCAACAATGAAGAGGCACTTCGATATTTTAAAGAAGCATATGAACTGGCGCCAGAATTTACTACCGCGCGCATTTATTATGCCTCTACGCTCATTCGCTTTGGGCAGGAATCTGCCGCGGATGAAGTTCTTGCGCCGATGATGCAATCCGGCGTAGCCGCAGATCCGAATATTGCTTCCGCTTATGTCGCGAGGGGGCGTTACGATAAAATTGCGGAAATTTGGAGGGCGCGCGTAAAGGCAGTGCCGGGCGATATGCAAGCGCGGTTTACTCTCTCGGCGGCGCTAGTCGGGGCAGGGCAGCCGGCGCAAGCCATAGCGGAGCTTGATGAAGTGAAGGCGATAGACCCGAGCGCGAAAGCCCAGGTGGACGAATTCATCAAGCAGATACAGAGCGGAAGCATTAAGTAGTTAGTAGAAAGTAGTTAGTAGTGAAATGCAGGGTTTCTGAATCTCGTGTCTTTTACAGACTATTAATTACTAACTACTGACCGTCAGCTTGATTCAGTATCCACAAGGGCGGTTTTGATTTGCATAGCCGACAGAGTACAATTGACTCGTGAGTGCCATTAAGTTGTGGCGCTTCGAGAAAGTCGCGCAAGTACCCGCCTTCGGCGGGTACTGCGTTTTGCGCATTTTAGAGGCCTTTCTGTTTCGGGCATTTTCATTATTCCTGCTACGGGCTACTGGCTACAAGCTCCCGATTTGTCCGCGCTCGGCGCGGCCACAAATCGCAGTCCTGTATGGGCTACGGGCTCTTCATGCTTGTCAAAGTGCCTGCTAGTGCTACCCTTGATTGAGATTAGTCGGACATAGCCCGACTTCGTCAAGACTGCGTCGGACGTAGCGCGGAGGGCGGCGGCACTCACATTGACTTTCACTTTGGAGCTCGCACCTGTCCTCCGCGCTGTGTCAGACAAAAAAGTATTTCAATATTAAATTTGCTTGAATAAAAAGTTATCCACTTTTTTAAGTAAAGAAGATATTTTTGGCGATAACAATGCAATAATGATATAGAAAACGCATCTTCGCGTCTCACAATTGCGCAAGTGCGGGTCGATCTTAGCACTCTCAGGTATCAAAAAATGATATGGCAGCAAAAAAGAAAAAGAAGGCGAAGAAAAAGCACCGATAGTGCTTCTCGTGGGGTTACACTCCAAAAAACAATCTCTCCGATCCGGGGAGATTGTTTTTTAGTACAAGCTAACGTAATCGCATTCGCGATTGATTTAAGGTAGGATAAGTCGATGTCATTTTGGAGAGGTTTGTTAGGGAATGAAAATGCCGGTGCGCTCAGACGCGCAAGGCCCATTGTTACTGCCGTACAAATGTTTGAGGAGGTGATGAAGGCCCTGTCCGATGTGGAATTGCGCGAAAAAACTAAGGAGCTCCGCGCCATGCTTGGAGAGGGAAAAACCTTGGATGAGATTGCCCCGCAGGCGTTCGCGCTGGTACGAGAGGCTTCTAGGAGAACTTCAGGCGAGCGTCACTTTGATGTCCAGCTTATAGGTGGGGTGATTCTGCACAACGGCAATATAGCGGAAATGAGGACCGGTGAGGGAAAGACTCTCGTTGCGACCTTGCCCGCGTATCTTAACGCCCTTTCCGGCAAGGGCGTGCATATAGTCACGGTAAATGATTATCTCTCTCGCCGCGACGCGGTGTGGATGGGGCAAATATATTTCGCGTTGGGCTTGTCTGTCGGAGTTATCAATAACGAAGCTTCATTTCTATACGACCCTTCACACGCGACCGACGATAAAGAGCGCGACTTGCTAGGCGCGTTTAAGGTGATGCATGATTTCCTGCGCCCGTGTACTCGCACAGAGGCGTATGCGGCCGATATTACTTACGGAACAAACAATGAATTCGGTTTTGACTATTTGCGCGACAACATTGAATACAATCCGTCCACGCTTCGACAGCGCGCGCATCACTACGCGATAGTTGATGAAATAGATTCTATCTTGATCGATGAGGCGCGTACTCCGCTCATCATATCCGCGCCAGTTGCTGATGCTGAGCATCTATACGATCGCTTTGCGACAATCGCAAGCAAGCTCATTCCGGGTGAAGACTATTCGGTTGATGAGAAACACAAGCAGATAGAACTCTCGGATCTTGGTATTGAGAAGGCAGAGAAAGAACTTGGCATTGGAAATATATATACCGAGAAAGGGATCAAGTATGTACACCATTTGGAAACGGCCGTACGCGCGAAAGCGCTTTTCCATAACGATAAGGAGTACGTGGTTCGCAACAATGAAGTGGTTATAGTTGATGAATTCACCGGAAGATTACAGCCGGGTCGGCGGTGGAGCGAGGGGCTACATCAAGCCATAGAGGCGAAAGAGGGAGTTAGCATACAGCAGGAGTCGCGCACGTTCGCATCAATCACGTTCCAGAATTATTTCCGACTTTACGAAAAACTTGCTGGAATGACAGGAACAGCCATGACCTCTTCCGAAGAGTTCTACAAGGTATATGGCTTGAATACAGTCGCCGTGCCAACCAACAAGCCATCGGCAAGGATAGACCATGAGGATCTCATTTTTCAGACAGAACAGGGAAAATACAAAGCCGTCGCGCGCAAAGTAAAAGAGCTCCACCTTAAGGGCCAGCCAGTTCTTGTTGGTACGGCATCTGTCGAGAAGAACGAACTGCTTAGCGCGCACTTCAAGCAAGAAGGTATTCCGCACGAGATGTTGAACGCGAAGAACCATGAAAGGGAAGGGGAGATAATCGCGCAAGCTGGGCGTAAAAGCGGTGTGACTATTGCGACCAACATGGCTGGTCGCGGGGTAGATATTAAGCTTGGGGGAAATCCATGCAGTGCCGATGAGTACGAAAAGGTCAAATCGCTTGGAGGTCTGTACGTACTTGCAACGGAACGTCATGAAGCCAGGCGCATTGACAATCAATTGCGTGGACGCTCCGCGAGACAGGGAGACCCTGGCGAGACGGAATTCTTTGTCTCTCTTGAAGACTCTCTGATGAGAATTTTCGCGTCAGATATCATAAAGCGAGTCATGGGAACATTCAAAATTCCAGAAGACGAGCCAATATTCAATTCACTGATCACGAAATCCCTGGAAAAAGCGCAAACCCGCATTGAGGAAATGAATTTTGATATGCGCAAGCATGTTCTCGCATACGATGATGTTCTTAATATCCAAAGACAAAGTATTTATTCCCGCAGACGCGCTCTCTTAGTGGGCGGCCATGACGCGGTAGACGCTGAACTCGTAAGAATCAGCGAGGCGGATGAGAAGTTTGCTGGAATCGTATCTGCTAAAAAAACAGAGCTCGGTTCATCTTTCCATGAATTAGTGCAAAAGTTTCTTTTGCAAACTATCGATTTTCTCTGGGTCGATCATCTTGAGGCTATGGAATATTTGCGCTCAAGCGTGAATTTGCGCGCGTATGGCCAAAGAGATCCGCTAGTTGAATACAAAAGGGAAGGGCTGACAATGTTTCAACAGATGGAATCTTCATATGCAACTCAAGTCGCGAATATAATACCGAATTTAGTGGCCCCGACGCCAATGGGTCGGGGCCCCGACCAAGGCGTCGGGGTTATCCACAACGCGGTTCGCTCGATAACAAGGGGTATTCCAGTACCCAGTAAGGGGAAGTTTGAACGCAATGACAAGGTAGTCATAACCGACGGTACGGAAAACAGAGAGATGAAATTCAAGAAAGCTGAGTCGCTTCTAGCAACCGGTAAATGGAGGATAGTTAACGCCGGGTGAATCTCGGCAACCGAGATGAGACCGGATTACTGAACATCTCGGCAAATCTCGGACTAGGATTTGCTCGCGCGCGTACGCACCACGTCAGATAAAATTTGCAATTTGCAATTCTCAATTTGCAAATAATATCCCAATTTCCAATCTCCAATCTCCAAACATAATACATTTTTGCATGCACCCAACGTGCGCATTTTTTGTGATTTGGGTTTTTGTAATTTCATTTGCAAATTATCGCTTGGAATTTGCAAATTCAGCATGTTACAGTGCCAACTATATGAGTAATTACATTGCAACAATCGGACTGGAAATACATGCCGAGCTCAAAACTAAGACCAAGATGTTCTGCAATTCGAAGAATGATGCTGACGAGGCTCGTCTGAACTTTAATGTTTGTCCTGTTTGCCTTGCGCATCCTGGTACCCTTCCCGTTATCAACAAGGAAGCGGTGAGACATGTCCTCAGAGTGGGAAGGGCGCTTCAAGGGAAACTTGCCGATTATACGGAGTTTGACAGGAAGAACTATTTTTATCCCGATCTTCCGAAGGGATACCAGATTAGCCAATACGAGTTTCCTCTGGTCTCCGGCGGTTCGCTTAATGGGGTTCAAATTACCAGGATTCACCTTGAGGAAGACACCGCAAGTTCAATTCATGATGATAAAAACGGCGCGACAGAAATAAATTACAATCGTGCAGGGATTCCGCTCATGGAACTTGTTACAGAACCGGTTATCCGAAGCGCGGAGGAGGCGGGAAAATTTGCGCGCGAATTACAACTCCTTCTTCGCTATCTGGACGCAAGCGAGGCGAATATGGAAAAGGGAGAAATGAGAGTTGAGGCAAATGTTTCCGTTAGAAAAACGGAAACATTTGCCTCCGCAGACACACGCAAACTTAACGCGGACAACGCAGAAGAAATTCTTCCGCGCGATTCTGCATATAGTCTGCGGGATTCCGCGGTGCCACTAGGCACAAAGGTAGAGATAAAGAACCTGAATTCTTTCCGTATTATGGAGCGCGCAGTCGCTTACGAAATTAAGCGGCAGCAGGATTTGTTAGAACTTGGAGAGAAGGTTGCGCAGGAAACTCGTGGCTGGGATGAAAAGGCAGGGAAAACTTTTCCTCAACGGGTTAAGGAGGGGAGTGCAGACTATCGCTATTTTCCAGATCCCGATTTACCCTCATTGAGACTTTCACTAGCGCCCGATTTTGCAGACGAGGCTATTGAAAAGACAATGCCGGAGCTACCAGGAGAGCGCAGGAAACGCTACCTAAAACTTGGCATTAAATCCGAAGATGCGGAGCTGTATCTCCGGGATGGACGGCTCGGGAATTTCTTTGAATCGGTAACTGAATCATATAAGGCTAAATCAAGAGAATTAGTCCTTTCCTCAAACTATATTGCGAACGATTTAGTTAAATTAATCCGAGATATGCAAGAACGAGATTCAGAGACTCAAGCCGAGATTCCCATATCACCGGAACACTTCCAGAAAATCATAAGGATGATTTCTTCCAATAGAATATCTTCCAGAACGGCAAAAGACCTTTTATTACTATCTGTCAATCAAGGCGAAGATCCAGAGGAAATTGCGTTAAAAAAAGGATTGCTACAAACTGATTCGAGAAACATTGAGTCGGTAGTCGCTGAAATAATTCAGAAGAACCCGAAGGTTATTGCGGATTATAAAGTTGGTAAGCAAGCGTCATTGGAATACTTAATAGGGCAGTGCATGAAAACATTGCGAGGCGCGGCCGACCCAGTCTTAATCCGGAAGCTTCTTTTGAAAGAACTCGCTTAGCAGAGTAATCCACAGGTCAGCATTTCGATGATATCCTTTCTCGGATATCGTGTATATAATTCAGTGTATGTCAGATGAGCTAACAATTGATGGAGAACAATTCGTCTCGTCTAAACGAGCATCGGAGTTTAGCGGATATGAACAGGATTATATCGGTCAACTTGCTCGTGGCGGCCACATCAAGGCTCGCAGAGTTGGAGGACTATGGTACATATCGGTTGATTCTCTAACAAAATACAAAGAACACGCGGAAGAATATAAGCCAGAACCTCCGCTACAGGCCGATATAAAAAGTGATCCAGATTCTCTATTATCCTTTGATGGCAAAGCGTATGTTTCGGCTCCACGTGCCGCAAAACTAACGGGCTATAACCCCGATTACGTCGGTCAACTGGCGAGGGATGGCATTATATTATCAAGACAAGTTGGTAAGCGTTGGTACGTAGAAAGGGGGGGCATTATTAAGCACAAGGAGAGTAAAGATGCGCTCCTAGGGGCAGTACAGGCTCAATCCGTGGGACTTAGGAAGCATCCAGCTATTGAAACTGAGGACCGGGAAGATTCACACGAAGACTCGCCTCTGATGCGATATGTAAGCGATAATCGCGAGCTACTTCCTTCGACAGGCGAATCAGCAGATTTCGTGGCTGGGCCTGACGATATAAGATCTATCGGCCCATCTACAGGCGATTGGGTACAATCGGATGCCTACCCCATCGGCCCCTCAAGTGTGGCTCTGGAAGAAGAAGGCACAGATAGTGTGCAAAAAGGTACACATATAATCCCAATACGGATACATCACGGTAACAAAAAGATGCCTCATCCACTGGTTATTAGTAATATGCCTGTTCCTGTAGATTCTCGAAGTTCCATGTTGCCGATGTTATTGCCCGTAGGGTTAGTAACTATCGTAATCGTGCTTTCATTCAGCTTCCTTTCACTGAAGAAATCCTCAACGTACACCAGTACTGGTAGAGCTTCGGCACAAATAGCAAGCGTCGGGGCAACCTTCATTGGCAAAATTGGTGGTTTCCTGGAGAAGTGGTTAGTCCCTGAACTTATCTATCAGAGGGCACAATAGGCAATCTCTCGAGCAGATAATAATCCGGGATCTCTAATAAGAATCTAGTTATTCTTGATGTTCAACTGTTCGTATATCAGACATATATATCGACAAACTACTCACATTTCAACATATATCAGTTCACTTCTTATAGCATTCTCGCCGAAAGGATAAGTATCTAGTTGTGCATACAATTACCTCTAGGCAGTCTACGTCAATCTGCGGAATCGCGGAGTCAGATTATATATAACACCAGTACTATAGGACTTACCTCGTATAGCCGAGATCTAGAGTCCTAATTAACTATCTTTCTGCACATGCTCGGCGTAGCATTCTCTTTGAATCTTCAGACTTATAACATACCCCACGCATTGCATCTAGCATCGGTATTGGACAGGGCATGCCTACCTACGACTATATGCAATAACTGAGAAAGACTATCTTTCTGACATCTTCCACCTACGAGTGCTTGAGTCGGACTTATCCACATATTTATGCATTATCAATACACAAGTTATCCGGAATATCTAGTAGAATTATAGACATTCTTGTTCGCTCACGCTACTAAGTTAAATCATGTCCTCGGATGAAATATTTTTTGATGGAGTTCAATACGTTTCGACATCCTCGGCTGCAAGTTTGAGTAATTTGACGCGCGATTATATCGCGCGTCTTTGCCGAGAGGGTAAGCTTGTCTCGAGGCGTGTCGGTAAGAATTGGTATATATCGCATCCGCCACTCCAATCTTTTCTTGTGGAGCATGCATATTCCCTTGATAAGCAACGCGAGGAACTTGCGCAACAGCGAGTGATGGAGTATCAGGCACATGTTAATAGCGTGAAGCCTTCTTTTGATAAGACACCTGAATCTCCAAAACTGAAACAGATTCAAAACGGCTCGGCGCGTCATTTATCTTCGCGCGGTGAGGTTTCTTTCGTAAGAAAATCTTCTACAAATATACGCGAACACATAGTCAGTGCATTTGCGTCAAGAAACACGTATCTACCAATTGGTCTTGGCGATGCGGCTTTGCATCTTGCGTCTAACACAGCCAAAGCACTGATTCCTACCTCACTGGAGCTACTGCATAAAGTCACCGCACTTGTCGTCGCGCTCTCGCTCACGTTAGGCGCATACGCAATGGTGGATGCGAAGTTTGCACGATATGCTGGCGAATCACTCATGGATGTTACAAGAGCTATGCGTAATCCCATTTCAGTTATTTCTCTCAGTGAGGATATCAAAAACCAACTCGCTACCGTTGCACTCAATCCAACTGGAACATTTTCCGGAGCAATGTCGCAGTTAGCACGCACATTCAGCAGTGAGGTCGACAGACTCGTCTATTCAATAACTTTTCCCGATTCATTAACTGGCGCGCGAGATTCTATTTCTTCAGGCGGTTCTCATTTTGCAGATGCTGATACGCGCGCGTCTGTAGCGGTGCGCATCTACCCGCGTGCTCTTTGTAATGCCACCTCCACGCCGGCCGAAACCATTAGCGGAACCAAGTCGACATCCGACATCTCCTCCGCCACGCAGACAACAAAAGGTTTTTAGTTAGAATAAGAAGCGAGAATATTGTCTATCGCCGCCGCGGCTTCGTGCGGCCCTTTTACTTCCACTGTTTGTATTCCTGTCGGGATAACTACGGCATCGTTGCCGCCTTGCGATAGGTCATCGCCGACGAAAAGCATATCTCTCGGCTCTACGCCGAGCCGATTTGCAAGCCATTTCACGCCGTGCGCCTTGTCAATTTCTTTCGCCGTGATATCAATCGCTGTTCTTCCCGAAATACGTGCAATCATTCCAGAAAGTTTTGGGTCGAGAGAATCTTTAAGTTTCTTGCGCTTCGCGCGGTTTGGGTCCCACGCGGCTTTCATATCGGGAGGGGCGTCCACGCCGAGTCCGGCGAACGTCACTTGCACATCGCGCGCGAGGAACAACTCGCCCCAGCGCGGCGCATCTTGGAGGACGCCCGTTTTCTCTATCGCTTCCTTGAACGCCTGCATAATGTTTGTGTATTCTTCCTTTGTAAACGCAAATTTATAAATACTTCGCCACTTGCCGTTCTCATACACGTAGCACTGCGCGGCAGTGTCGGGAAATAAATATAAGCGGCTCAAATCGGCTTTCTTCGGAAGCGCGGGCAAAAGGCCTTTTTCCATTCGAGAGAAACTTGCCCCTGACATTATGGCAACTGGTACGCGCTTCAGAAGCTCATACAGTCCGTTTGCCACATCGTGTGTCGGCGGCTGAAAGCTTTCCGCTATAGTGTTATCGAGGTCAAACAATACGGCGCGTGGACATTTTGTTGCACCGGAAGTTGGACTCATATGCTTGGTTGGCTCTCGGTCTTTTTTGCCCTGGATTTATACCACTCGTTAAGAAGCGGCATGAATGAAGTAATGATGATCGCGAGAATAATCGGAGTTATGTACCGATCAACTTGCGGAAAGATTCCTCCCAGGAAATATCCCGAGAATGTTACTCCCGCACCCCAAAGAATTCCACCAGCGACATTGTATGCCAGAAATGTTCGATAGCGCATGCCCGCTATGCCTCCAAGTATTGGAGCAAATGTGCGTACTATGGGTACGAAGCGAGCGAGTACGATTGCAAGTACGCCATGTTTTTCGTAAAACACTCTTGTCTTCTCTACATGAGATTTGCGAAAAAATCGCGAGTCTTCGCGCTTAAAAAGCGCCGGCCCGACTTTTGTGCCGAACCAGTAGCCAGTGTTGTCGCCCAAAATTGCCGCAAGGGTGATAAGAGGCAACAGGAACCACACATTAAAAAGTCCGTGCGATGCGAGAAGGCCGGCCGTAAAGAGCATGCTTGAGCCAGGAAGAAAGAACATGAAAAAAATGCCGGTTTCGGCGAATACGGCCGCGAATAATCCGGGATAGCCGACCAATCGAACAAACTGCTCCAACTCGCCTTGCGGTAAATATGCCATTGTAGTGGTTTATAGTTTACAGTCCAAGTCTTGAATCCCAAAGCACCAAAGGTGAGACCTTAAAAATCCCCAAGGCCTCGCCTTAAATGCATACCGCAATCAAACAAATGACTGCGGGATAGGGAACTTCTTACACAGCGCGCGGACTTTCGCGTGAATTTTCTTGAGTTTGGAATTCGCATGCGCGCGTTTGCTGAAATTCGCGAGATATGCCTTGCGCCCGGTTTTCTCCGCGGAAAGCTGCTCGTCCTTTACTATATCCATGACATCAGCAATCCAATTTCCGATCATCCGCATCTCGCGTTCCTTCATGTTGCGCGTCGTTATTGAGGGTGTTCCTATGCGTATGCCGCTCGGATAGAAGGGAGACGAAGGCTCATCAGGTATCGTGTTTTTGTTGGTAGTCAGACCGATTGCGTCAAGAGCGATCTCCAGAATAGCGCCGCGTCCAGTTCCGCACTTTACAAGAATCATGTGATTATCGGTGCCGTTGCTTACTATTTCAATGCCTCTTTTCATAAGAGCGCCGGCGAGAGTTTTTGCGTTCGCCACTATTTGTTTGCCATAGGCACGGAATCTTGGCGTTGAGGCTTCCTTGAGCGCGACGGCGATGCCGGCCGTCGTGTGATTGTGCGGCCCTCCCTGCAGATTCGGGAAGATGGCGCGATCAATCTTGGCCGCAAGTTCTGGGTCTTTGGCCAGACCCTTTTCCGTTACCATAATCATGCCTCCGCGCGGACCGCGAAGCGTTTTATGGGTTGTCGTGGTAACAATATGAACATAGGGTACGGGGCTTGAATGCGCTCCGGCAACAACAAGACCGGCTATGTGCGCGATATCTGCCGCCAGGTACGCGCCAACACTGTCCGCAATCGCGGCAAGTTCCTTGAATGGAAATTCACGGACGTAGGCCGTCGCGCCAACCCATATCAGTTTCGGCCTGTGTTCTTTCGCGAGACGAGCAATCTCATCAATATCAAGATATCCGTCTGGCTTGACGCCGTACTGCACGGCTTTGTAGAACATGCTGGTCGCGCTCGCTTTCCAGCCATGCGTGAGGTGTCCTCCTGCGGTAAGGAGATGCCCCATTATGGTGTCGCCAGGGCTGCATGTTGCGAGATACACGGCAAGATTCGCGGGCGAACCGGAATATGGCTGCACGTTGACATACGGCACGCGAAAAAGTTTCTTCGCCCGATTTCGCGCGATGTCTTCAATTTTATCTATGACCTCATTGCCGCCGTAATAACGCGCATTGGGATACCCTTCCGAATACTTGTTAGTCAACATTGACCCCATTGCTTCAAGAACCGCACGCGACACAATATTTTCCGACGGAATGAGTTCCACGCCCTCTGCCTGTCGTTTCCCCTCCGCTATTAAAGCCTTATAAATTTCTGAGTCCTGCTTCCGTATGAATTTATAGTCGCTCATGAAAATGTATGAAATGAATAATGCTCTACCATACCATATTTAATTAGGCCTGTTATCAAGATTGCGGAAGCCGGCTACCGTAAGTTCGGCCTTGATGGGAGGGTGCGGGTCGTATCCCTCGAGCGACACATGCTCGGGTCGGAACGTGTCAATGCTCGTCACCGCATCGTCTATTTTTACCGCGGGAAACGGTCTTGGCTCGCGCTCGAGCTGTTGCCTTATTGCCTCTTCGTGGTCTTCGTAAAAGTGAACATCGCCAAATGTGTGTACGAACTCGCCAACCTCGCGTCCCAATATTTTTGCCACGACATTCGCGAGTAGCGCATAACTAGCTATGTTGAACGGGACGCCGAGGAAAATATCGGCGGTTCGCTGGTAGAGCTGAAGCGATACTTTCTCATGTTTGATATTGAGCTGATACATGTTATGGCAGATGGGAAAGTGGTTGGCTTCGTCGGGCTTGGCCATTGTGTAGAGATATTCTGGATTCCATGACGTAACGATTGCGTTGTGGCAGCTGGGGTCATTCCGCAATTCCTCGACGGCCCACGCTAGCTGGTCTATGCCGCGCCCGTCTTTAGCCGGCCAGCGGCGCCACATGTCGCCGTAAATATGGGGAAGCGCGCCGTGTTCTTCGGCAAATTCAGAATCTCCTTTTATTTTCGAGACGAATTCTTCCTTGGTCATTTCCTGCCACTTGTCCTTTTTCGCACGTTCCATATACATGCGATACGGATAGTCGTCCCATATATGCACGTTGTTGTCGACGAGGTATTTAATGTTGTTCTGTCCGCTCATGAACCAATACAACTCATGCAAAACTCCATTCCAGTAGACCTTCTTTGTCGTGAGAAGAGGGAAACCTTCTGATAAGTCAAAACGGATTTGTCGGCCGAAAGCTCCGATCGTCGCCTTGCCGTGTCCTGCGTCAATCTGCCGGTCTCCTTTGTCGAGGAGTTCCCGCATCAGGTCAAGATATTGGTACTCGGGGTGCATGGAGAGTTTTTAGTTTTTAGTTTTTAGTTTTGAGCCGCCCCTCTTCTTTTGCGGTACGAAATGTTTCCAGTTGTTTTTTGCATAGCGCCCGTTCTTTTGATAGGTTTGCTTCGGCGGAGAAGAAATCATTGAAAAAGTGATTTGCGCGATTTCCATTCCGGGGCGCAGGATAATCGGGATGTTATTTTGGTTGGTTATCTCAAAAGTGATGTTGAGGAAATGTCCCGGGTTTATGATTCCTGCGGTGTTGTGAATCATAAGCCCGACTCGCGCTAGCGAGGATTTCCCCCCGACCTGTATAAGGTAGTGGTCGGAGCCGAAAAATTCTTTTGATATGCCGAGAACGGAGACGCCGGGGTGCAAGACGAACTCATCGCCGTCTTTGATCTTTATCTCGCGTGTTTTCGCGAAGATTTTTTTGACTGGGTCCACGAACTGCGTGTTGTTCTCGTCGTTAACTATGAATTGATTTCCGAGCGAGATGTCGTACGAAACTGGTTGAAGATGCTTCTCGCTAAAGGGCTTCAGGACAATGTCGCCTTTCTTGACTGCTTTCAGAATATCAACATCAGATAAAAACATAGGAGTTCATTCTATTGGACTTACGCAATAACCTCAAAAAACGGCATAAGACCGAGCTTTTCGTCTTTGCGAGCGTAGCGAAGCAATCCAGAGTTTACGGTTCTAATCCTAGATTGCTTCGGCAAAGCCTCGCAAAGACGATTCATGGGTTGCATATGTCCTATTCTACATGAAAAATCTTTTCCGTCCCGTAGTAATCTTTCCAATGCTTATTATAGAAAGCAAACATGCGTTCCAATCGGTCTTGAGGGAGTTCTTCGACTCCAAGTTCTTTCATCAAGGCGCGCACCTGTTTTTCAGCAGTACCGAGTTGATTTTCATCGTCCACAACGCGCTCGAATTCTGCAAGCCAGCCGTAGCCAGCATTCTTATCGAGCGTAACGTTTACTCCTTTGCAGAGATATTCTTCGCGCTCGCGCGACCACTTCGCCTGATATTTGAATCCGGCAGAGAGGATAATCTTGTCGAGCTCGTCCAGAGATACAGAAACTTTTTCCTCAAACTCTATGCGCGAAATTCCATTCGCGCTTGAATCATCTCCGACCGATGCTTTCAAGACCAAGAGCACCACCCCGTCTTTTTCTCTGGTACGGACAGAAAATTCTTTCGCTTTTTGCGCTATGTCGTGAAAGCGAGCTCGCGCATCTTTTGAAAGTTGCGGCGAGGTGGCTTTTTCCAGTGCGTTTAACTGTCCGCCCCTCGACCCGAGCACAGTCGAGGGTTCAAAATAATGATTTAGTTGTCTTTTTTTTGATATAAAAGTACAACTTGTATCCGCCTTTTTCATCGCCCCGCGCACCTGCTCCGCCCGCTCTTTGCTCCCAAGCAAGGACTTCACTTCCACTTCGTATAAATGCATTTAGCCAGTATACCCTTCACACTTTCAGAAACGGGCTTGACACATATATATATATGTTACACAGACAGTTCGCCCTGTTCTTTAAGGGTAACAACAGAAGGGATGTCCCATGCTGACTGTTACGCCGAAGTGCGAGTACCTAACTAAGGAGGAGTGGGTAATTCACCTACTCCTTCTGGCGCTTGCGATAGAGTTGTGGTTGCTTGGTTTCTTGCGTTCCTAGCGCCACAATGGTACGAAAGAAGGCCCCATGATATCACCGGGGCCTTCACTATAGGTATCTATCTGCAAGCATACGATGAGGTGGCGCCTCGTCGTATGCTTGTGTCAGTAGCGAGAAATAGATGGTATATTTTTCATATATGAAAAAGCCACTTATCACCGCGGTAGTAGCAATCGGGAAAAATCGGGAGTTGGGGAAGGGCGGCAAATTGCTGTGGCACATACCGGATGACTTGAAGCGGTTTAAACGATTGACAACCGGACATCCGATAATAATGGGAAGAAAGACTTTTGAATCCATTGTCAGTTA